>Ga0209498_1000607_pt1 | contig 22148 bp, 20 predicted proteins | sample WalLakDeSediment_FD_184131 | JGI IMG/M metagenome (GOLD analysis project Ga0209498, IMG submission 184131) | Lake sediment microbial communities from Walker lake, Nevada to study Microbial Dark Matter (Phase II) - Walker Lake 11/02/13 Deep... | ecosystem: Environmental > Aquatic > Freshwater >...
TACTCCTTACTGCCTACTCCTTACTGCTCACTGCTTACTGTTTGCTGGTCACTGCTTACTGCTTACTGATTACTGCTTACTGGTTACTGATTACTGATTGCCGGCCATGAGCCTTTCAGCAACCTTGTCCAGGCCCGCCCTGCGCGAGCCCTTGAGAAACACAACGCCCCCCTGCTTCATCTGCGCTCTGATTTCCCGTTCCATCTCCTCTTGGTCCCTGGCCGCTACAGCCCTTTTCTTGGGCAAACCCCTATCCACCGCGCCTTGAAGCATCACGGCTCCGTGCTCGCCCAGGGCCACAAAAAAGTCTGCTTGGAGCTCCGCCACCATGGCCCCGGCTTCCAGGTGCGCTTGAATGGTCTCGTCTCCGAGTTCAAACATCTCGCCGAGACCCACAATGACCTTTTCCCCCTGAACAAGGGTTTTCAGGGAATCCATGGCGGCTCGCAGGGAGAGGGGATTGCAATTGTAGGTGTCATCCACCAGGATCACGCCACCAGGGAGTTCGGTCACGGCGAAGCGTCCTTTCATGCTCTTGAAACTCCCTAAGCCCTCAATGACCTCCTCCGAGGAAGCGCCGAGGTGCAGCGCGACTGAAGCGGCTGCCAGGGCGTTTTGCACATTCTGGATTCCCGGGACCTTCAGATTCACGCTGAAAGTCCCCCCTCCGTGGCGAATATCAAAGGATGTCCCCTTACGGCCCGGGTTCCGGACGTTCTCGGCCCTCACATCGTTTCCAAGACCCAGACCAAAGCAAAGCGTCTTCTTGCGAAAGAGAGATGCCGCCTTCATCAAGACCGGGTCATCGCCGTTCAGGAGGGCTGTTGCACGGGAAGACATGTTCTCTATGAGCTCCACCTTGGCCCTGGCCACGCCTTCCAGGGTGCCTACCCCTTCAAGATGCGCCCTGGCCACATTGGTGATGACCCCCACCTCGGGGTCGGCGATCTCTGTGAGCCTTCCGATCTCACCCGGCCGGTTCATCCCCATCTCCAGGACCGCATAGCGATGCCTGTGTTCGAGGGAAAGAAGGGTGACCGGCAGGCCGATCAGATTATTGAAGTTGCCCTGGTTCTTGAGGGTTTCCCCCTTGAGGGCGAAAACCGCCGCCGCCATCTCTTTGGTGGTGGTCTTGCCGGCACTGCCCGTGATCGCGACAACCAGGGCTTCGTGCTCACGTCTCCACCACCATGACAGGTCTCCCAGGCCTTTGAGGGTATCGCCCACGGCGATGATCGCCACGTCCCGGTCAGCCGGAACAACGGGTTCAAAGCCTTTGCGGATCACGGCGCCTGCCGCGCCCTTCTCCATGGCCTGGGACACAAAATCATGGCCGTCGTATCGCTCTCCCTGCAAGGCCCAGAACAGACAGTCCTTTGTAATGTTTCTCGAATCGGAGCTAAAGCCATGGAAGCGCCTTTTCTCGGAGCCCCGAATGAGTTTTCCTCCGAGAGAAGCAAGGACCTCGGCCGCTGTGATCTCCCCCCATGTCGCACTCATGCTCGATTCTCCGCGGCCCAAGCCGCTTCTTCCTGATCGCTGAAATGCTTCTTTTCACAGCCGATAATCTGATAGTCTTCATGCCCTTTGCCGGCGATCAGGACAAGATCTTCCTTGCGAGCAAGATGGACCGCTTTTCGTATCGCCTCTCTCCGGTCGACCTCCGTGAAATAAACGCCTCTTTTGAGTTGGCCGTGAGAAGCCCATTTCATTTTTTCCAGACCCGCTTCAATGACTCCTCTCTCAGCCTCTTCCACGATGAACGATGGGTCTTCATTGCGCGGATTGTCGGAGGTGATGAAGACCAAATCGCTCCCCCTGCCTGCAATCAGGCCCATGTCGAATCTCTTTCCTCTGTCCCTGTCCCCTCCGCACCCGAAAACCGTGATGATCCTGCCTGCGACATGCGACCTGAGCGCCTGGAGGGCCTTGAGGAGCGCATCCGGGGTGTGAGCGTAGTCCACAACCACAGCCAAGCCCGCGCTGTTCTTTACGGGTTCCAGCCTTCCGGGAACCCTCTGCAAGGCTTCCACGCCCTCGACCACGGCATCCAGGGATACTCCGAGGGCGGTCGCGGCTGAAGCGGCCGCCATGATATTGTACGCGTTGAAATCCCCAAGAAGGGCCGACCGGATATTGCACCCCCCGGAAGGGGTTTGCAGTCTGAAGCGCAACCCGGCCCTGTCCGCTTGCAGGGAGCTTGCCCGGAGCTGACATCTCTTTTTGAAGCCATAGGTCAACGCTTGGGCCTTGGTCATAGCCAGAAGAGCTTGGCCCATGGGATCGTCGAGATTGATCACCGCCGTGGGACCGTCAGCCCCTCCCGCTTCCGGCAGGGTTGTAAAAAGCCGGCTCTTGGCTTGGAAATACGCCTCCATACTCTGATGATAGTCCAGGTGGTCCCTGGAAAGATTGGTGAACACCGCCACTTTGAATGGGCAATCCAGGGTCCTGCCCTGATCAAGGGCATGAGACGACACTTCCATAATCAGGTGGGTCGCCCCTGCATCGGCCATTTCCCGGACAAGACGCATCGTATCCAGGGACTCCGGAGTGGTCACCGGCGCCGGATAGGCTTTTCCTGCAAAACGATAATCAATGGTTCCCAGAACGCCCGGCCTCTTTCCCATAGCCCTCAAAATGGACTCCAAGAGAAAGCTGGTCGTCGTCTTTCCATTGGTCCCCGTGATGCCGACCACGGTGAGGCCCTTGCAAGGGTTGCCGTAAAACTGCACCGCGATCTTTGACAGAGCCCTTCTTGAGTTCACCACCCGCACCCGGGCCACGTCTTCAGGGATGGTTTGGATGTCTTCAGCCACCACGGCCGTTGCTCCACGCTCAAGGGCGCTCTGGATGTAGCGGTGCCCGTCCTCTCTCTGACCCCGAAGAGCGACAAAAAGGTATCCGGAGTGCACCATCCGGGAATCATAGGCCACACCGCTGATCTCCTTTTCCGTGTCCCCCGGGAGTTTTTCGTGGTCCACCCCCTCAAGGATTTGCCCCAGTTTCATGGAGAACAACCTCGTGAATATTCATTATGCCGGACGGCACATCAAAAAGCTCCAGATGCATGGCGCATGGACGACGTAGGGCACAAGGGGCACCGCGAAAAGAAAAAATAGTCAGTCCGTGAACCGCCCGGCCTTCGTAGCCGAAGCTACTTCGGCGGAGTGGGCTGCGCCGTGTGCCCCGAACCGTGTGCTTTTCTATATCCATCACGTGGGCGGCCTGAAGCTCACCCGAACCTGGGTGATCTTGTCCAGGGGAAGGCCAGGCGAAGGCTGCTGGGAAAAGGCCAGTCCTGTTCCCTCGGGCACAACCTCCAGGCCCAGGGATCTCCCTGTCTTGAGAACGTCCCGTATGGTCCGGCCTTTGAAATCCGGGAGAAGACCGGGGCCTTCCTGGGTCACGACCACACGGACGGCGCCTTTTTTGGCGGGCTCCTCCTGCCGGTCCTCCTTGTGCACCAGTCTCATGTCCGGATTGATCTGAAGACGGTTCATGGTCCAGGCGCCCACTTCCCTGAACACCGGAGCGGCGGCCAGTCCACCGTATTTCTTCTTTTCCGGCTCATCCATTACCACCACCATGAGCATCCTCGGCTTGTCCGCCGGCGCGAATCCGACAAAAAGGGCGATGTAGTTCTTGTCCGAGTATCGCCTGGTGCCCGGGTCCACCTTCTGGGCCGTCCCCGTCTTTCCTGCGACCCGGTAGCCGCTGATTGCGGCGGTAAAGCCGGTGCCCGTTTCTCCGACCGCGTTTTCCAGAATTCTTGTCGAAAGCCGTGCCGCTTGCGCAGACAGCACCTTTCGCACCACATGAGGCTTTGTTTCCTCAATCACCTTTCCTCCGGGCTCTCGGACTTCCTTGACCAGGAAAGGCCTCATGAGCTTTCCCCCGTTGGCGACGGCGGCCATGGCCATGACAAGCTGAAGGGAATTCACCGTCATCCCTTGGCCGAAATAGGTTGTAGCCTGGTCGATCTCCTTGGCCTCCTTGATCGGTCTGACAAAGCCCTCCCTCTCGCCCGGGAGTTCTATCCCGGTCTTTTCTCCAAAACCGAATCGCTTCAAGTACTCGGTGAATCGCTTGTATCCGATCCTTTCACCGATCTTGACGGCCCCGATGTTGCTCGAATAGGTGATGATCTCATTGACCGTCAGGAAGCCGTAGCCCTTGCGGTCATGGTCGCGTATCGTGTTGCGGCCCACTTTGTATTCCCCGTTCTCGCAGAAGAACTTGGTTTCGGCAGAAACAAGCCCCGAGTCCAGGGCCGCAGCCAGGAGGTACGCCTTGATGGTGGAACCCGGTTCGTAGCTGTCCGTCACCGCACGGTTTCGCCAGTGGAAAGGCTGATGCTCCCGGAACACATTGGGATTGTAAAGAGGGACAACGGCCATAGCGAGGACTTCCCCCGTCTCCGGATCGACGACGATGCTATGACCGCTCTTGGCGCCTGTCTCCTCCACCGCCCGCCTGAGAGCTTGTTCCGTGGCATACTGGATGTCCTTGTCAAGGGTGAGCACGAGGTCCCTGATCTGCCGGTCCTCGGAATCCGGCCTGCTTATGGAGAAGGTTCTCCCCAGGGCATCCCGCATTTGGACAAGGCTGAGATCAGGACCTTTCAGCAAGGAATCGAACTTTTTTTCCAGGCCCTCCAGGCCCTGATTGTCCTCCCCGGCAAATCCCAGGACATGACCGGCAATCTCCTTGCCGGGATAGTACCGGCGCGCTTCGGAGGTGAAACCGACCCCATCAATATCCAGGGCTTTTACTTTCGCGACCCGGTCCGGCGCCGCCTTTCTTTCAAGCCAGACAAAGGGCCGCTCGGTCTTGAGCAGCTCCATCATCGCCTGCTCCCGGGCGCCCAGTGCTTTGGCCAGGTCCCTTGCGGCCCGGCTTTTGTTTTGCACCTGTCCGGGATGAGCGAATATGGATTCCACTTCCACGGTCACGGCCAGCTCGCGGCCTTTTCTGTCGTAAATCGTGCCCCGCTTCGGCGGGAGCTTGACGACACCCCGGTAACCTGAAAGGGCAATGGAAGTCAGTTTTTCTTTTTGCAGCACCTGAAGCTGATACGCTCTGGCAAGGACAATCCCCAGCGAGCCGATGAAAAAAGCCGTGACCAAGTAAATCCTAAATCGGATCCATTTTTTTTCCCTGACCTTCATGGCAACACAACGATCTGCCTCGGGGAAGGGGCCTTAAGCCCTATAGCGCGAGCCGCCTCTTCCAGGTATTGAGGAGATTTCAGGGTCGCCAGCTCCAGGCGCAGCTTCGTGTTCAGATCCTTCAGCCTGAGTTCCTCATGTTTGAGCCGGCTCACATCATAGCCGATCTGGGTGCCCTCAAAATTGGACCACACATACCCGATCCCGCTTCCCATAAAAACAAAGAGCATGAGCGTAACAAGCAGGATCTGACGGGGTGCGAATTGGAATCGGGGCTTCCTGATTCGGGTGTTACTCACCCGAATACCTGTACCCGCATTTCTTTTTCTCTCGATTTCGGATGCTTTGATCACTCTGATCATGGTCTCAGATCCTTTCTGCCGTCCTCAGGATGGCGCTTCTTGCGCGGGGGTTGTCTGATTTCTCCTCGGAGGTCGGTTTGATCCCCCTTTTGTGGACTCTTCTCAAGAGAGGAACCCTTCCGCACCGGCACTCAGGAAACTCAGGCGGGCACCGGCAACCGCCCTCCCAATCGATCATCGCCTGCTTCACCATCCTATCCTCCAGGGAATGATAGGACAGAACAACCAGGCGGCCCCCTTGCACGAGAAGCAAAGGAATTTTCTCAAGAAATGCACCCAGGGTGTCGAGCTCCCTGTTGACGGCTATTCTCAGGGCCTGAAACGTCCGGGTCGCCGGGTGCCTTGCTCCGGTTCGATGGGATCTCCGAAGCGCCGAAGCAACCAGGTTCGCCAAGCCCAAGGATGAATCAATGGGCCCCTTGATGCGTTCTGTCTCGATCGCCCTGGAGATGGCCCTCGCCTGTTTCTCCTCACCATATGACCGAAGGAGCTTCTCCAGCTCTTTTGCCGAGAGGCTGTTAACCAGCCCGCCGGCCGTCACCTCGCCATCCAAGTCCATCCGCATATCCAAAGGCTCGTCCCGGCTGAAGCTGAAACCCCTTCCTGAACCCTCAAGCTGATACGTGGACATGCCGAGATCCAGGAGCACCCCGTGAACCTTTTCAATGTCCAGGTCCGCGAGAACCCGGTCCAATCGACTGTAGCTTTCTTTGACCAGGTGCACCCTTTTTCCAAAGGGAGCGAGTCTTTTCCGGCTGATCCGGATCGCCGCTTCGTCCTTGTCCAGTCCGATAAGCAGACCCCTGGACGACATCTTTGAGCAAAGGGCTTCGCTATGCCCCCCGGTCCCGACCGTGCCGTCCACATAGATGCCGTCCGAAGACGTGAACACTTGCTCGACGGCCTCATGAAGCATTACGGGCCGATGGAGGGCTGAGTGGGACTTCAATGTCAAAGACCGAGCCCGGATAGAGATTGGCTCACTTCCGGAAAGCTGGTTTTTGCCCTCTCAAATTCCTCGTCCCACTTTTCTCTGTCCCAAATCTCAAAAAGCTTCAGTCCCCCAACGAGAACGACCTCTTTTTTCAGGCCGGAGATTTCACGCAGATCAGGGGGTATCGTGATTCTTCCCTGTTTGACCAAGCACTCCTGGGCCCCGGAGATGAAATAGCGGAGATAGGTGTGGACCTTCGCGTCCATCTTGGGCAGTCTGGTGGCTTCTTCTTCAATGATCTTCCAATCGTCCCGGGCAAAGGCCCAAAGGCAATTAAAATGGTTTGTCAAGACCAGGCAGCCGTCTCCTCTCTCCTGCACCACGTCCCTGAAGCGCGCCGGGATGGCGAGTCGCCCTTTTTCATCCAACGTATGTCTTGACCGGCCCCTGAACATCCTCGTTCCTGCCACTTTATGTCACTTCATAGCACTTTGTGACACTTTACTTCCCCTGGAACCTATTTGTCAAGGAAAAATAAGTTCGTCAAGTTTGGTTTTCAGGAAGAAAAGCGAAGCAGGACATAGATCAGGGAAGAGAGGTAAAGGAGGATAAAAAACACATTGAGCACCAGGCCGGAATAGGCATAGTCCTTGTCCCCTTTCTCTGCGACGAGCGGGAGGGAGCGGATGGATGCATAAAGCCCTGCAGCAAGAATGAGAGGAACAAGGGCTAAGAAAACCGCCTTGGAAAGCAAGGAAGTGTAATCCCTGCTCCCATAAAGCACGTAGGCCGCGGCCGTGCCTGCCGCCACAAAGGGGAGCAGAAATCCTGCAATCGCCGGATGGTTGGTTTTTCTGAAGGAAGGTTTCATGGGTGAAAGCATAAGGTTTCAACTTCAAAATCGCAATCAGAAATCAGTTGCATCCTTGGGGCTCAGTCCTTAATATTAAGCACTTTATTTCCTATGAAGGAGGTTCAATCATGCCAGGCCTGATCATTTGGAAAAATCAGGAGATGAGCAGACTCAAAAGGGATATGGATCGTCTCCTCTCCAGGTTCTTTGACGATTTCGCCGTCCCTGTCTTTATCAGACCCTTCAAGGAAGGCCCTTTCATCGATCTTTCCGAATCCCGGGATCGCCTGATTCTCCACGCCGAGATCCCGGGCGCAACCCCTGAGGACCTGGATATCTCCATTTCCGGCGATATCCTGACCGTGAAGGGAGAGACCAAACAGGACTTGGTCACCGAAGAAGAAGGTCACCGGTCCACGGAAAGGGAACACGGCTATTTCTCCCACACGATTCAGCTCCCTTGCAAGGTCCGGATCCATGAAGTGAAAGCCACATACAAAGACGGCTTGCTGGTCATCGACATGCCCAAGTCCGAACCGGAACCCTCTCGGGAAATTAAAATTAAAATAAGCTGATCGTTTCAACCGGGGCGTCCTCTTTGACCCTGTTTTTTCTTTGCACCCGGCAGCGATCACCAGGAGGTTTCACCCATGCCCGCGAAAAAGATGAACCATGAAGTGCCTTTCGAAAAGCTGCGATGGAGACTCGATCCCGCCACCCTTCCCTTTGCCACCACCGATGAACTGGAGCCCTTGAAAGAGATTATCGGCCAGGATCGAGGGGTGGAGGCTTTCAACTTTGGAATGGGCATGAACAAGCCCGGGTACAACGTGTTCGTGACCGGCCTCGCAAACACCGGCAGGATGTCGACCGTCAAAAAACTTTTGCAGGAAATCTCCAAGAAAGACGGCAGGGTCCCCGACGATCTGTGTTACGTGAACAATTTCAAGAATCCTGAAGCGCCTGCGCTGCTTCGCCTGAAACCGGGTGCAGGTGGCAAGTTCAGGAAAGATATCCGCGAGTTCGTTGAAAGCTTGAAAAAAGAAGTGCCCCAGCTTTTCGAGAGCCAGGAGTATCTGAATAGCAAGAAAGAAATCATGGTCGAGTACGAGAAGAAGGGCAAAAGCTTTTTCAAAGACCTGGACAAGAAGGTGCGGGAAGAGGGCTTTGCCCTTGTCGATATCCAGGTCGGCCAGGTCAAGCGGCCCGAAGTCATGCCCCTGGTGGACGGGAACCCCACCCACATCGATCAGCTCGAGGGAATGGTTGAAAAGGGCCGATTCCCCAAGGACGAATTTGAAGTCCTGAAGGAAAAACAGCATAAGCTGAGGGAGGAAATCGATCAGATCTTTCTTGAGCTGCGGGATCTTCAGAAGGAAGTGCAGGAAACCATCGAGAAGATGGACCGCCTCATGTTCATGAAAATGGCGGCTGAAACGGCCGCTCCCATCCGTGAAAAATACAAGCACCAGGAAGTGGACAAGTTTCTCACGGACATGCTCGAGGATATGGCCGATCATTTGCAGATTTTTGCCAGCCAACCCCAGCAGGCCATGCCCGGCCTGCCCTTTTTCATGCCCGAGGGTGATTCTTTCCAGCCCTACCAGGTCAATCTCCTGGTGGACAATGCCGAGCAAAAGGGTCCCCCCGTGCGAGTCGAGACTTACCCCACCTACCGGAACCTCTTCGGCAGCATCGAACGAATCGTGGATCGCTCAGGCGTGTGGAGAACCGATTTCAGCAAGATCAAGGCGGGGTCCATTATCAAGGCAAACGGCGGATACCTGGTTGTCAATCTCCTGGATGCCCTGATCGAGCCGGGAGTCTGGCCGGCGCTCAAGAGGGCCTTGAAAACCAAGAAAATGGAAATCCAGACCTACGACCCCTTTTACCTCTTTACCACCACGGGCATGAAACCCGAACCCATTGAAATGGATCTCAAGGTGGTGGTCATTGCCGATGAATACCTCTACTACCTGCTTCACGCCTACGATGAAGACACGAAGAAGATTTTCAAGGTGAGGGCGGACTTCGACACCTCCATGAAAAATACCGACGAAACCATCCGCCGATTCGCCGAGTTCCTCAGGAGAAAGACGGAGGAGGACAAGCTCAAACCCCTTGACCGCACGGCCGTCTCCGCTCTCGTGGAACAGGCGGTCCGCATGACCGGGAGACAGGAAAAAATCTCCACCGCCTTTCCCATCCTCACGGATCTTGTGAGGGAAGCCGACTTCTGGGCAACCGACGAGAAGCAGGAAGTGATTCAAGAACGGCACATCGATAAGGCCATTGAGACCCGCATTTACCGGTCCAACCTGATCGAAGAGAAAATCCAGGAAATGATCGACCGGGGGACCCTCATGATCGATGCGGAGGGCGAAGTGGTCGGCCAGGTGAACGGTCTTGCCGTGTACAGCCTGGGCGACTACCTGTTCGGCAAACCCACCCGCATCACCGCCTCCACGTCCATGGGCCGCGCAGGCATCATCAATATCGAACGGGAGGCGGAATTGTCGGGCAGCACCCACAACAAAGGCATGCTCATCCTGAGCGGGTATCTGCGCAAGAAGTTCGCCCAGGACAAGCCCCTGACCATGAGCGCAAGCATTGCCTTTGAACAGTCCTATAGCGGCGTAGACGGCGACAGCGCTTCCTCCACGGAGATCTACGCCCTCCTGTCAAGCCTCTCGAACGTCCCCATCCGGCAATACGTTGCCGTCACCGGTTCGGTGAATCAGAAGGGTGAGATCCAGGCCATCGGCGGGGTGAATCAGAAGATCGAGGGGTTCTTTGACTGTTGCCGTGCAAAAGGGTTCAACGGGAAGCAGGGGGTGATGATTCCCGAGAGCAACGTGCAGGACCTGATGCTTCGAAAGGACGTTCTTGAGGCGGTCAAGAAGGGAACATTCCGTGTCTACGCCGTCAAGACCATCGACGAAGGAATCGAGATCCTCACGGGCAGGAAAGCAGGCGAGATGACGCCGGACGGCGCTTACCCCGAGGGGACGATCAACGCTCTGGTCAATGAAAAGTTAAAGGCCCTGGCTGAAGGGCTCAAGGAGTTCGGAGGAGAAGAGACGCCGGAGAACAAGAAAAAGGGAGAGGGCAAAAAAGGTAACAAGAAATAGAATGCGATGACTCCCCGTGAACCTTCTCTTGAAAGCCCGGTAGAACAAAAAATTTCGTGGGCCAGGGATGTCTTCCATCGCCGGAGGCAGGATCTCCTTGGCGATGCAAATTTCGCGAAAAACCTTCGCGTGCTGAAGCGAGCCGTCATGCAGTCCAGGGAGGAAACGGCGCAGCTCGGCATCGGGGCTATTTGCAAGGTCTGCGAAGAAAGGGAGGGGGGCTCGTGCTGCGGCGCCGGCATTGAAAGACACTACAGCGCCACCCTCCTTCTCCTGAATCTTCTTTTAGGCGTGGAACTGCCTGACACCAGGCACGACCCCCTGAGCTGCTTCTTCCTGTCCGAGGGCGGTTGCCGCCTCCTCGCCCGCCATGTCCTCTGCGTCAACTACCTGTGTCAAAGGATCACGTCCCGCATCAGTCCCCAAGCACTTTCAGCCCTGCGCGAAAAAGAGGGGGTTGAGCTGGATCTCGTTTTTTCCACCCATGAAATGATCAAGAAAAAACTCGCAACATGATCGATCAAAGATTGAAAGAAACGCTCTTTCGGATCGCCCGGTTCTATGATCAGAGAAAGGTCGGGGACGTGGGGCGCCTGGGTTTCAGGAGGTCCAGCGACCTTGCAAGGCTGCTCTTATGTCTTTCCTCCATGATCCACAGTGGGAATCTAGTGTTATGAAACCACTTAGGTCGTGCCGTGTCCCGTGCGCCGTGTACCTTGCACCGTGCACCCTATTTCAGCGTCGCATACTCCGGCACGATGTCCGCTGTAAAAAGCGCCATGCCTTCGTAGGTCTTGTGGTGCTTGAGCATGTCCTGGATCACGGAGAAGGGAAGCGTGGCGACATGGGCGCCCACCAGAGCGGCCTCCCTGACCTGCCTGGGATTTCTGAGGGACGCGGCCAGCACCTCGGCCTCAAACCCGTAAATGCTGACCATTTCCACGCATTGCTCCACAAGATCCACACCCGACACAATGCCGTTGTCCTCCAGGGTCTGGCCGTTCACCGCCGTCCCTGCAGCCGGGTAATAGGCGCTCTTGTCGAACTTCACCCCTCTTTTCCCGCGCAGATCGTCGTCGATTCTTCCGGCAAAGGGGCTTAGAAACCTGGCCCCTGCCTTGGCCGCCAGCAAGGCCTGTTCCGGGGTGAAGATCAGGGTGGTGTTCACCGGAATTCCCCCACCCGTCAACTCCCTGATGGCCTTGATCCCGTCGAAGTGGGTGGCGTCCCCATCTTTAAAAGCCGGGTTCACGGGGATTTTGATGACGACGTTGCCGGCCACGGGGTTGAAAAGTGCATACAATCGTTTTCCCTGTTCAACCATTTTCTCCGCCGTCACTTCCGTCACCTCAAGACTCACAGGCGTTCCCCCGGCAACCTCCAGAACCTGAGTGATGTACTTGCGGAGATCCACCTTTTCTCCCGCCTTCGCGCGCCTTTCAACCGCCTTCTTCAACAGGCTCGGGTTGGTGGTGACCCCGTCCGCCACCCCCCATGCAAAGCCCTGCCGGATTTCATCCAAATCCGCACTGTCGATGAATATTTTCATGATGCTGTCTCCCTTCTCATTCTGATCGTCCTTCACCTCTCATCCTGTCCAAAATCGGTTTCAAAAGTCGGCATACTTTCCTGCCTCGAGGCGTGCGCCTCGGCCCGTTCACATCTTCCTGCTAGGCCGACCTCACCGCGTCCTTGCCCCCTTCCTTGACCCGAAACATGGCCCTATCCGCCAGGGCCAGGAGGCTGCTCACGTTGCCGGCATCCTCGGGACACGTGGCAATGCCGAAGCTTGCCCGCAGCACCACCTCGTGGCCATGGCCGGTCAGATAACGCGTGTCTTTCATTCGGTTTCGGATCTCTTCGGCTTTGCCCATGGCCCGCTTCTTGTCGTAACCCTGGAGAACGACCACGAATTCATCTCCACCGTAAGCCACCCCGAAGGCGGGTTCCTCCAGACAGCCCCGAATCGTCTGCGCCACTTCCTGAAGCGCTCGACTGCCTTTGAGATGGCCATAGGCGTCCACGGTCCCTTTGAAGTTGTCCATGTCCATGAAGATGAGCGAAAAAGGGTGCGTATTTCTTGCCACAAGGTCGGAAAGCGCGGTGTACAAGTAACGGGTGTTGTACAATCCCGTCAGATCGTCACGGACGGCCATATTCTGGATGCGCCGATAGCGCTTCATGTTCTCCACGGCAATGGCCGCATAGTCGGCAATAATAGAAAGAAGCGGCAGCGGGTTCCTCTCCAGGTTTTTGGGGTTGACGACTTCAATGACGCCCAGGCTTTTTCCGCCGAACACCAGGGGAACGCAGACAATCGATTGGGTGACCACACCTGAAATCCGGTCCACACGATCGGTAAAGAATTCGCATTGGCTCAAATCGCTCACCATCATGGCCTTTTGCTCCTGCGCCACCTTTCCCGCCACCCCTTCTCCCATCCGGAGGCGAACCCCTCTCACCAGGTCGAGCGCCAGATCCACGCTCAACTCGAATCGGAGTTCATTTGTCTCTTCGTCCACCAGGAGCAGCGACCAGTTTTCCGCCGGCAGAAGTTCGGAAACTTTTTCCAGGATTTTTCCAAACAGGTGCTCCGCATCGAGCTCGGCGGTCAGTGTCTTGCCGAGTTGCATGCATGAAAGGAGTTCATCCCTGGTCAGGCCGTTTTCCTCGTCCATTCCGTCACCTTCAAGCTTTGATACGGTTGAATCTCCCGGGACAGGATGTCGAAACCCATGGAAGCGCAAGGGCGGGACTGCCCCCCCCAGGGAACTTCCCGCCCTCCCGTCGACATGCTGCCTTTCACCGAAAAGCTTCAGCTTGGCATGAGCTTTTCGGCCACCTCTCTGCCGAGATCAAAGGCTTTCAGGTTGGACTCCAGGAAGGCCTTTTTCGTTGAGTGGCCGATGGTCTTCTTCATCACCTCTTCGGTCACCGGGGTGGCGCCGGAGCCGATCAAGGCTCCCAGCATGACCATGTTGAGCGACAGGACATTGCCCGCCTCCTCGGCAAGATCGTTCCCATAAAGGGCGATGACCTTGCCCACTTTGGTCCGGATCTTGTCCAGAATCTCGTCAACGGGCGGGTACTTGCCCAGCCCTACGGCCACCGTAAAAGGAGGCAGAGGCTGGGCATTCGTGATCACAAGGGTCTTCCCGTTGCACCGGAACAGAATTCTAAGGGTTTCCAGGGGCTCGAAGCTCACCACCACATCGGCTTCACCATTGGAAACAATGGGGCTTTTCGCCCCTCCCATGAGAACCGCGGACTCCACCACGCCTCCCCTCTGCGCCATCCCGTGGATTTCACTGACCACCACGGGAATCCCCATGTCGAGGGCCGCCTGGCCCAGAAGGTTGGATGCCAGCAGGTTCCCCTGGCCGCCTACACCGACAAACACGCATCTCTTGATATCCATGGGCGCCTCCCTCCTAATCCTTCAATGGCACGATAGCGTTTTCAGGGCAGACCTGTGCACAGACCGAGCAGCCGATGCAAAGATTCTTGTTGATGTACACGAGATCTCCCTCCAGATACATGGCGGGACATGCGAGCTTTGTGATGCAGTCCCGATGGTTTTTGCACTTGTCCTGGTTGACGGTGAAGGGCTTCGCCTTCCTTGCCTCGCCGATGGCCTTTGCAAAGAGCGGGCAGAACTCCTTGGAAATCACGACGGAAATTCCGTCATAGTCCAGGGACGCTTTCAGCGACTCGATGGTTTTCTTGATGTTGAAGGGTTTCACCACATGGACGTCCTTCACCCCGCAGCCCCTGACCACATCTTCAACCACCACCTGGGGAAGATTGAGTCCCATGGGCGTCGAATCCACGCCGGGATGAAGCTGATGACCGGTCATGGCCGTGGTGCCGTTGTCCAGAATGACCAGGGTGAACTTGTGGTTGTTGTGAACCGCGTTAATCAAGCCCGTGATGCCCGAATGAAAAAAGGTCGAATCCCCGATAAAAGCCACCACCTTCTGATCCGTGGCCTTGGAAAAGCCGCAGGCCGAGCTCACCGAAGACCCCATGCAAATCACGAAGTCACCCATGGAAAGGGGCGGCAACAGGCCGAGGGTGTAACATCCGATGTCCGTGGGGTTCACGGCATCAGGGCCGTACACCTCCTTGACCGCATAAAAGGTGGCCCGATGAGGGCAGCCCGCGCACAGGGTAGGCGGCCTTCCCGGAAGAGGAGGCAGATCCGTCAAATCCACAGGAGCGGGGGCTTTGTGCTCCAGGCCGAAGCAGGCGGCCACGGCCCCTCTCACCAGCCGGGGATCGTACTCGAAAAGACGGGACAGCCCGCCCACGCCCTTTCCCACAATCGGCACGGTGATCCCCTGTTCCTGGGCAACGGCCCTAAGGTCGTTCTCCATCACCGGTTCGAGTTCTTCCACCACAAGGACCTTGTCCACGGATTTCATGAACCCGGCGCAAAGTTCCTTGGGCAAAGGCCAGGAGAATCCCATCTTGAGAATCTTGACCTTGTCCGAAATGCCCAGATCATCGACGGCGTCCATGACATAGTCAAAGCTCACGCCGTTCGTCACGATCCCCCATCGGCCGTCCCCGGTGATTTGGTTCAAGGGAGATTTTTCCGATTTTGCAAGAAGCCGGTCATACTTCTGAAGCAGTTCCTTGTGCAGGTTTCGCGACACGGCGGGAACGCACACATAGTGAAAGGGGTTCTTCTGAAAATGGGCCTTGGTGACCCTCGGCCGCATGGACCCCAAAGTCACCGCCCCTCGGATGTGATTGAGCCGCGTCGTGGTTCTGACGATGACGGGAAGCCCCACTTCCTCGGAAAGATCAAAGGCCGCAACCGTCCAGTCCTTCATCTCCTGGGTATTCGTGGGCTCCAGCATGGCCAGGCCCGAGAGCCGCGCATAGTAGCGGTTGTCCTGCTCGTTTTGACTCGAAAAGAGCGATGGATCATCCGCGTTGATGAGGACCATACCTCCTTTGACCCCGGTGTAGGCCAGGGTCATGAGCGGGTCTGCCGCCACGTTAAGGCCCACGTGTTTCATGGTGACCATGGTCCTGAGACCGCTCACCGCAGCACCCGCCCCCACTTCCATCGCCACCTTCTCATTGGTGGAGTATTCAAAGTAAAGATCCGTTTCCCGGCTGATGTTGAAGAACTGTTCGGGGATCTCCGAGGAGGGTGTTCCCGGGTAACAGGTTGCAAAAGCGACACCTGCCTCCAGCGCTCCCCGGGCGATCGCCTCATTGCCCAGCAGAAGCATTTCCTTTCCAGGCGCATCTTCAAGTAGCTTGTGCATCTTCTTCCCCCTTTTCGTGTTGGTGTTCATCCGCAGCCCGAAGCCGCACGCCCTTACCCAGGCCCTTTTTCCTCGCCCAAAGGGGCGGGTGCAAAGAGGCCTTTCTTACATTTTGAAGCTCTCCGCAAATCCCGAGTACTTCTTCCTTAGCTTGGGTTTTTCAATCTTGCCCGTGGGATTCCTGGGGACATCGTCAAAAATAAATTTCCTGGGCCGTTTGTATTTCGGCAAACCCTCGCAGAACCGGCTCACATCTTCCTCGCTCAGCTCTTTGCCGGGTTTAACCTTGACGATGGCGGCCACGATCTCGCCCAGCCTTTCATCCGGAATGCCGATGACCGCCGCATCCTGAATCTTATCATTCTCCAGGAGGAAGTCTTCGATCTCCACGGGAAAGATGTTTTCACCGCCGGTGATGATGATGTCCTTTTTCCTGTCCACGAGCCAGATGAAACCGTCCTCGTCAAAGCGCGCCATGTCGCCGGTCAGAAGCCAGCCGTCGACAAGCGTCTTAGCCGTGGCTTCAGGGTTCTTGTAATACTCCTTCATGACCCCGGGCCCTTGAACCGCCAGTTCCCCTGCCTCGCCTTTCGGCACATCCCTCACCCTTTCATCGACGATCCTGCACTCCCAGTCAAAACCGGGCTTGCCGATAGCACCCACCTTGTGAAGGTTCTCCATGCCCAGATGGACGCAGCCCGGCCCTGTGGACTCGCTCAGCCCGTAGTCGGTGTCGTAGTCATGATGGGGAAACACTTTTTTCCAGTTCTTGATCAGGCTCGGAGGCACGGGTTGGGCGCCGATGTGCATCAGCCTCCATTGGTCGAGCTTGTAATCTTTGGGGTTGATCTGCCCGTTTTCAATGGCGATCAGAATGTCCTGGGCCCAGGGGACCAGGAGCCAGACGATAGTGGCTTCTTCTTCGGACACCGCTTCGATGATCCACTCCGGCTTGACCCCTTTGAGAATGACCGCCTTGGCGCCCACAATAAAATTGCCGAACCAGTGCATTTTGGCCCCCGTATGGTAGAGGGGCGGAATGCACAGGAAATTGTCCTCATGGACTTGGTTGTGATGCCTGTTTTCGACGATGCAGGCATGCTCCAGGTTCCTCTGGGTCAGAAGGATCGGCTTCGGGGTTCCCGTGGTGCCGGAGGTGAAATAAAGAGCGGCTTCATCCAGGAGCCCTATGGGAACTTTGGGTTCCGTGGCGAGGGCGCCCTTCAAAAAATCCTCGAAAGATTGCGCATACTCGGGCTTCATATCTCCGGGGCCGAGAAAAATAAACTCCTGAATCGTCTTCAGGTCCCCTTTGATCTTGTTCACACGTTCCGCGAACTCTTCACCGAAGACGACGGCCTTGGCCTCGGCAATTTCCGCGCAGTACCGAATGTCCTCTCCGGTGAAACGAAAATTCAGGGGCACCGCCCAGGCCCCGGTTCTCAAGATCCCGAAATAGGCGGGAAGCCACTCCAGGCAGTTCATCATCAGATGGATCACCTTGTCGCCCTTTCGGATGCCCCCGGCCATAAGGGCATTGGCGACCTTGTTGGCCCTATCGTCGAATTCCCTCCAGGTGATTTGCTTTCGAAGGTTCTTGGCGGGCTCCCTTTCAACGAGGGCGATCTCATCTCCGTACATCCTTGCGTTCCTGGCAAGTATCTCCGTGATAATCATGTCTTCACCCCCCTGGTAAAGCTATAATTTAGCTACAATATGACCCTAGAGGAACCACAAAAACTTGTCAAGCAAAAAGGGCGGGCCACAAAGGCGGCGCCCGCCCCGTCTGGAATCCTGCAACATATTGAAATCACTGCTTTTAAAATCAGGAAGGGGAGTTGAGATAAGCTTTCACCTGCGCCAGAAACGGGGAGGTCGTAAAACGGCTGCTGAACTCCTCGTAGACCTCTCTGGCCTTGTCGTACCGACCGGCCGAACGATACACCCTGCCAAGGCCCAGAAGGGTCTGCTCCATGAAGACGTTTTCAGGGGCGGACGCAAGATCGCGCAACAGCTCGATCGCTGTCTGCAGGTCCCCCTTCTCCTCGTGGACGGCAGCCAGGGCAAGGGTTGCAAGGCTGCGATAGGGACTGTTTTCACGAGACTGTTTCATGAAGGTCTCGTAAAAGGGCAAAGCCTGATCGTATTGTTTTTCCCGGTACTTCATGTACCCGATCTGAGGCGCCACAAGATTGCTGACCCTGGAGAGTCGGTAATCCTCCGCAACCTTCGTGAAAAGCGCTTCCGCCTGCGCAAGATCCGCCTTGTCTTCCCGGACCTCGGAATAGGCCGCATAATAGGCGACCTGCCCTTGCTTGTTCACATAATTGAGGTAGGTGGTCACCCCGAGATAGACCACAGCGGCCGCTGCAATCACGATCCCTGCAGCATGAAAATACCCGGCCCGGTCTCTGATGAAGTCGAGCGCCCTTTCGGTGGAGGTGAGAAACTCATCAGGGCTCTTGAGGAGTGCTTTTCGCGTGATCTTCTGTTTGGCCATGTTCGGGGCGCCTCGCGTTTTTATCTTGGCTCTTGCAACTCTGAAGTTTTACTAACAGAAGGCGCCGGAACCGTCAAGATAAATGATTGGGCGACAGGGTGAAACGCTTCATGCACGGTGCAAGACCCACGCCTTGATTCTGTTTATTCCTCCTTGTACCGTGCGCCTTTCTTCTCCCTTGAGCGCAGTCGGACTTATCGCAAAATCCTCTTTTTCGTATCGGTTTAGCTCTTTCAAGAACCTCTGAGGCTCATGGCTCTTTTTCTCTTTCAGAACCCTCGATTCTGGTATAGATAAATCATGTGGAAAGATTTCTCTACAGCCTCAGCGATCTGCCTGACGTTCTTGTCTACTTCCTCCTGGCCCTTAGTGCTTATGTGGAGAACCTTGTCCCGCCGATTCCGGGAGATACCATCACCGCCTTTGGCGCCTTTCTTGTGGGCACGGGAAGACTCGATTTTTTCTGGGTCTTCCTGTCCACAACCCTTGGAAGTCTTCTGGGTTTTCTTACCCTCTTCTGGTGCGGAAGGTACCTGGGCCGGCGTTTTTTCTTTGAAAGAGATTACCGCTTTTTCAGGGCCAAGGACATTCTCAGGGCGGAAGCATGGTTTATCAGATACGGTTATCTGATGATCGTCCTGAATCGCTTTTTGCCCGGGATTCGATCGGCCGTGTCTCTTGCTGCAGGAATTACCGGCTTGAGGGGTGTGTGGGTCGCTCCCCTGGCTTTCGCGAGTTGCGCGTTCTGGAACCTGATTTGGATCATGGTAGGCCACACCCTTGGGACCCACTGGGACCTGGTGCAAAGCAAGTTCTCAATGCTTATGTGGCGATATAATATCATGGTTGCGGTTTTGCTCGCTCTTTTCCTCCTCTTCTGGTTGGTGAGAAAAAGACTCCGAAACGGTTCCTCCTAGTGGGCCTCATTTGCTTTTTTGACCGAACGATGTATATTGTGTCATATTTGATCCAAGGAATGCAGGAAATGAACCATGATCTCCTCTAAAACCGTTACGACAAACCTTTTAGCCATGAAAGAAGATATCGATGATTCCCTCCGTCATCAAAAGGCACGGCCGGCGCGAACCATCAACTATCTGCGCCTTTCCGTCACCGATCGATGCAATTTAAGATGCCTTTACTGCATGCCGGATGAGGGAATGGACTTCGTCCCCCATGACGAGATCCTCTCCTATGAGGAGATCCTGCATCTGGTCAGGGTGGCCGTCCGCGGCGGCATCCGCAAGGTTCGGCTCACCGGCGGCGAACCTCTGGTTCGAAAGGGTTTTATCTCCTTCCTGGAAAACCTTTCAGCCATTGAGGACCTTAAGGAGATCTCACTGACCACCAACGGTGTTCTGCTTAAAGAGTATGCCGCCGGAATCAGGCAATGCGGCATTTGTCGAATCAACGTCAGCCTGGATTCCCTCAACCCCGAACGTTTCTCCCGCATCACCCGGCGGGATCTTTTTCATAAGGTTTGGGAGGGCATCGAAGAAGCGGAGCGATTGAACTTCCATCCCATTAAAATCAATGTGGTGGCCATGAGGGGAATCAATGACGATGAGGTCCTTGATTTTGCTCGCCTCACCCTGGAAAAGCCTTTTCACGTGCGCTTTATCGAATTCATGCCTGTAGGAAAGAACAACAACTGGAGTCCCGAGCGGTTCATCACCACCGGGGAAATCTTGAACCGGATCAAAACCCTCGGAGAGATTGAGCCCATTGCGCAGGGTGCCATGGCCGGCCCGGCCGAGCGCTTCAGAATCAAAGGGGCCATGGGCGAGGTCGGCTTCATCAGCCCCCTGAGCAACCACTTTTGTGACAGGTGCAATCGCCTGCGCTTAACCGCAGAGGGCCGGTTAAGGGGCTGTCTGTTTTCGGACAAGGAAATCGACGTGAAAACCCCGCTCAGGGAGGGCAAAGGAGACGACTACCTTGCCGGGCTATTGAGCCGGGCTATCCAGGAAAAGCCGGACGGCCCCGGGCGCCCGTCTTCCACACCCCGCAAGTGTATCCGTCAGATGTCGACGATCGGAGGATAGTCCGGTCTCGAGTTGAGACCGGGTATAGGTCCAATAAGTCCTATTCGACCTATAGTCCTTCGGACCTATTTTTTCTCTCCCCCGGGATCGGGGGAGAGAAAAACGGTTTCAAACCCCGGCACGGCCTCAAGGCTGAAAACCTGATCCGGTATGCTTTGGTTGAAAACCATGGTCTCAATCCTGCGCACCAGGCGCCTTCCCCCAAGAATGTGAACCAGCGCTGTTTCCCGCGCAAACAGGAGGCCGCCCGCCGCCTCTAAATCCCTGAAAACAAGCTTCACGTTTCGATGGGGAACCCCCACTTCCGTGGGCTCACGGCTCTCCCGGTCAAACTTGATGACGCGAACCTCCTCCCCCTCGGGTCCGTAAAAACTGATTTGATTGGGTTCGTTGGAATGGGCTCGATGTGCGGAATCGACCACAGGATAGGCCCTCAAGAGGTCCTGGATGAGGCTCTGATCCACTTCGCCGGGAAGGAACTTTGAAAGAGACCGGGTGCTGAAAGGCCCGGTATAAATCTTTCTTTCACGGAAAGAAAGAAGGCGGACCGTCTCCCCGTCCACGAGAAGATGCAGAATCGGCAGCCCCCATGGATGGGTCACTTCGATTTTGATTTTCAGGGGGGAGGGGATCCACGCGGAAAATATGGCGGCCTCGATCTCCTGGCCCTGCCACCCTTTCACCTGCAGGCGACCGACTGAAAAAAGACTCTCCACCTTCCGGCTCTGATCCAGCAAATGGGCCTTCAGGGTTGCCACGGATTCCGGGTCAAAGGGTTTTTCAAACAAATGCCGCTCCATGCCTGCACAGCCTGAAACAAAAAGAAGCAGCAAGGCCATCAGGCACGCGATTGAGCGGCGGGACGTTCCTTCCTTAGGGTAGAAACTTTTTGACTCCTTCAATTTTCTCCTTGATCTTGTTTTCCTCGGGATGGTTGAAAGTGAGGGCCTTTTCGTACATCTCCAGTGACTTCCCATAGATCTTTTTCTTGAGGTACACGTCTCCGAGGTGCTCTAAAATCGTCGGGTCGTTGGGCACCAGGGAAGCCGCCTTTTCGAGGTATTTCAATGCCTCGCCATAGAGGCCCTTTTGAAAGTACACCCAGCCCAGGCTGTCGATAATATACCCGCTGTCCGGCTTGACCTCCAGGGCCTTTTGGATCATGACCATGGCCTCATCCAGCCGGATGCCTTGCTCCGCATAGGTGTAGCCGATATAGTTCAGGGCGTCTGCGTGTCCGGGATTCAACGCCACAATTCTTTTCATTTGCTCCAGGCACTTGTCTTTGTCTCCTTTTTTGTCAAAAACGACGCCCTTCCTGAAAAGCAGTTCCTCGTTCGTGTCGTCCAGGGCAAGCCCTCTGTCGATGACCTCCAGAGCCTTATCGAACTCCTTCTTGCTCTCGAACACCGTGGAGAGCATCAGGTAGATCTCGACTTTTCCTTTTTCCACTTCCATGGCCCTTTCGAGCACCTCGACCGCTTCGTCGTATTCCTGCCGGCTCTCATGGATGTAGGCCATATGAACGCTGGCGTTGGCATAGTATTCCGATCCCTGGCGAATCTTTCGGAAGTGCTCCAGGGCCTTGGCGTGGTTGCCTTTTTCTTCATAGGCGGTGGCAAGGTAGTATCTTGACTTGTCGTCCTCGGGCCAGGCCGTGACAATCAAGTCGAGCTCGGCAATGGATTCGTCCAGCTTCCCGTGGCGAAGATAAATCAGCCCCAATGCCTGCCGGCCGGGATCGCCCGGCTTGCTCTGGTTCTTCAACGCCTCCATCTCTTCTTCCGCTTTTTGTTCTTCCCCAAGCCTGTAGTAGATATGAATGAGCCGCTCCCGCACCATGGTGTTGTTGGGATAAAACCTCAAAAGC
>Ga0209498_1000609_pt1 | contig 22134 bp, 21 predicted proteins | sample WalLakDeSediment_FD_184131 | JGI IMG/M metagenome (GOLD analysis project Ga0209498, IMG submission 184131) | Lake sediment microbial communities from Walker lake, Nevada to study Microbial Dark Matter (Phase II) - Walker Lake 11/02/13 Deep... | ecosystem: Environmental > Aquatic > Freshwater >...
CTGCCGCCGATGACGCTGTCGTGGCCGACCACGGTGTCGCCCCCGAGAATCGTGGCGCCCGCGTAGATCACGACCCGATCACCGATCGTCGGATGCCGCTTGATGCTCGCGTCACCCTTCCGCACGCTCAGCCCACCCAGGGTGACACCCTGGTAGAGCTTCACGTCATCCCCGAGCACGGCGGTCTCGCCGATCACCAGACCCGTCCCGTGGTCGATGCAGCAGCGGTGCCCGATGCTGGCGGCAGGATGGATGTCGATGCCCGTGCTGCGGTGGGCGTGGGCGGCGATCATCCGCGCGAGCATGCGGGCGCCGTCCCCCAGGAGCGCGTGCGCCACCCGATGCGCGGCGATGGCGTGGAAGCCAGGGTAGGAACGGATCACCTCGCTGCGGCTCCAGGCGGCCGGGTCGCCCGCGACGATGGCATCCGCGTCCTCCTCGAGCCGCGCGTGCAGCTGCGCCAGCCCCGCGACGAACCCATCGGCCACGGTCGCCGCGATGGCGGCCGCATCGGGGCAGTCGCGCACCAGGCCCACCAGCCGTTCACCCAACGCGTCACCGAGCCCGCGGAAGGTCGCGAGATCGCCGAACCGCCGCCCCGCCAACTCCGGGAACAAGAACCCGAGCACGTCGTCGAGCCAGGCCGCGACGTCGCGCCGGGCCGGGCAGCCGGCACAGGCACGGTGCGCCTGGAAGCGGGCGGCGACGAAGGCGTCGTCGAGTTCGCGAGATCGCTGCATGGTGGCTCCTCCTCCCGATCGCACTCCATCTGCGCGTCGACGCGACGGGTGGCGTGCCGGCAGTGTACCGTCGGGCCGACGCGGCCCGCCGACCGTCCGTGCCCGTGGCGCAGCGCCGCGCCGGGGCGCGCGACGGAGAGGGATCGATGAGGGAATTCAACGGCGTGATGATGCAGTACTTCCACTGGTACACGCCCGCCGACGGCTCGCTGTGGCGGCAACTCGCGCACGAGGCTCCGGCGCTGGCCGCGGCCGGCGTCACCTCGGTCTGGCTGCCCCCGGCCTACAAGGGTGCGGCCGGCGGCTACGACACCGGCTACGGCGTGTACGACCTGTTCGATCTGGGCGAGTTCGACCAGAAGGGTTCGGTGCGGACCAAGTACGGCACCCGCGACGAATACCTGCGGGCGATCGAGGCCGCGCACGCGGCCGGGATCCAGGTCTACGCCGACGTCGTCATCAACCACAAGCTCGGCGGCGATCACGAGGAGACGCTCCAGGCCACGCCGTTCGACCCCGACGACCGCCACCGCCCGATCGGCGACCTGCAGACCATCAAGGCCTGGACGCACTTCACCTTCCCCGGCCGGCGGGGGGCCTACTCGGAACTGCAATGGCACTGGTGGCACTTCAACGCCACCGACGCCAACGCGCTGGCGGAAGGCACACCCGCGGTGTACCTCTTCGAGGGCAAACGCTTCCACCACAACGTCGACCTCGAGAAGGGCAACTTCGACTACCTGATGGGGTGCAACCTCGACATCGAGAACCCCGACGTGCGCCAGGAGCTGTACCACTGGGGTACGTGGTACCTGGAGACGACCGGGGTCGACGGGTTCCGGTTCGACGCCGTCAAGCACGTCGAGGCAGGCTTCTTCGTCGACTGGCTCGAGCACCTCCGGCAGCACAGCGGCCGCCCCGTGTTCGCCGTCGGCGAGTACTGGTCGGCCGTCGGGGAAGCGCTGAAGCACTTCCTCGGCGCCACCGGCGGCAGCATGATGCTGTTCGACGCCGGGCTCCACTACGCCTTCGCAGAAGCGAGCCGCGCAGGCGACGCCTTCGACCTGCGCCGCCTCTTCGACCGCAGCCTGGTCAAGGACCACCCCGACCTCGCCGTGACGCTGGTGAGCAACCACGACACGCAGCCACTGCAATCGCTCGAGTCGGTGGTGGAGGCCTGGTTCATCCCGCTGGCGTACGCGGCCATCCTGCTGCGGCGCGGAGGCTACCCGTGCGTGTTCCACGCCGACTACTACGGTGCGACGTACACCGACGTTGGCGCCGATGGACGAGAGCACGAGATCGTGATGGCGAGCCATCGCTGGATGATCGACCGCTGCCTGCGGGCGCGTCGCAACCACGCGTTCGGTGAGCAGCACGACCACTTCGACGACCCGCACTGCATCGGCTGGACGCGCTCCGGCAACGCGGATCAGCCAGGCGGACTGGCCGTGCTGCTGAGCAACGCCGGTGACGCCGCCAAGTGGATGCGGGTCGGCGCGCCGAACACCGCCTACGTCGACGTCACGGAGCACGTCGAGGAAGCCATCGTCACCGACGACCGGGGCTGGGGCGAGTTCCGCTGTCGCGGTCGGTCGGTGTCGGTGTGGCTGCCGCGGTGACGGGTCGGCGACGCCGTAGTGGACGCCCATCGCCCCGAGCCCGGTGCGGGTGGGGCCAGCGGTCGTAGGCTGCCATACGACGCAACATGGTGGTCGCCATCGAAGGATGTCCCTAGACTCGAACGGGTGAGTCCCCGATCGAGGAAGGCGCCGCCATGCCCATCAGGTCGTGGGTTGTTCGAGTTGCGATCACCGTCGCCGTTGGGGGCGCCTTCGGCTGCGTTCCCGTGACGCGATCGACGGTGATCATGGTCGGGTCATGGGAGCTGTCGCCGCGGCGGGACGTCGTCAGCGACCAGGATTCCTGGCTGGCGATCGCCTGGGCGCTCCTGCACCCTCCTGGCGCGACCGCTTCGGGGCTCGCGATCCTCTTCGACGCTCGTTTCCCGTAGCGCTTCGCGGTCTCGTGCTCCAAGAGCCGCCGCTCGAGTCCCGCCTCTCGCGCCCACACCACGGTGTGCTGCAGCAGGGCGCGACCGATCCCGCGCCCGCGCACGGCCGGTACGGCGACGTCGGAGAGTCCCGGAGCTGTTCACGCACGATGGCGCCGAATCCCAGCTCGAACGGAACCGTCGTCTTGGCATCGTCGGAGGCGAAGTGGCCGATCGGGTACATTGCACGCCCTCGCGAACCAGCCGTTCGGCAACCGCGGCGACGCCGCCATGGGCGAACACATGCTCCACGCGCTGCCGCAGCCGCGCCTCGTGCTCCGGGGTGAGCCCAGGAAGCGGCGGGTTCGCCTGACGCGCCCGCAGGTACGCCCCGCGGAACGGCGCGAAGCCCTCCGCCGCCATCGACAGCTCGGTCGGCGTCAGTTGGTACTCCGTGTTCGCCCGGACCGCTCGTGCGCGACGGCCGCAGGTGTCGAACGCGACCTGCGGTCGCCACGGCGACGGCGCGGGCCTGCGATCCAAACATGCCTCCCCCGAGTCGCTACGATGCCCTCAGGCGAATGCGCCGAAGGGAGCCACGCATGAAGGTGCTGATCTCGGTCGACATGGAAGGCGTCTGCGGCGTCACCAGCTGGGTGCAGGTCATGCCGCCCGAGATCGACGGCGGTCCCTGCTCCACCGTCGAGTACGAGCGCGCCCGCGCGCGCCTCACGCGTGAGGTCAACGCCGCCGTCGAGGGCGCGCTGGCGGGCGGCGCCAACGAGGTCATCGTCAACGAGGCGCACGACGGCATGCGCAACCTCATCGCCGAGGACCTGCACGAGAGCGTCCGCTTCATCACCGGCTCCGACAAGGCCCTCGGCATGATGCAGGGCGTCGACGAGCCCGGCGTCGGCGCCGCCTTCTTCGTCGGCTACCACGCCAAGTCCGGCACGCCCCACGCCCCCCTCGCCCACACGTGGACGGGGTACGTCCAAGACGTCCGCCTCGACGGCCGCTCCACCGGCGAGTTCGGCATCAACGCCGCCCTCGCGGGGCACTACGGGGTGCCCGTCACGCTGGTGACCGGCGACGACAAGGCCGTCGCCCAGGTGCGCGCGTGGCTCGGCGAGCAGGTCGTGGGCGTCGTCGTGAAGGAGGGCCTCACCACCTTCTCGGCCATCCACCTGCACCCGACGCGCGCCCAGCGGCTGATCCGCGAGGGCGCGCAGGCGGCCGTCGCGCGCGCCCCCAGCGCGACCCCCTGGCGCCTCCGCCCCGACGCCCGCGTCGAGATCGACTTCGACCACCAGGCACGCGCGCAGGCCTGCCTCTTCATCCCCGGCGTCGAGCGCGCCGGCGAGCGCACGGTCGCCTTCGCGGCCAGCGACGCCCTGGACTTCAACGACCTCTTCCGCGCCGTCATGAAGGCCAGCGCGATCACCTTCGCGCCGTGACCGTTCGCAGCGGCGAGCACCGCCGCGACGCCACCAGCGCGGATGGAAGCATCGGCTTGGGGCGGGGGGTCCTGATCTCGGGCGCGTCCACCGGCATCGGCCGGGCCTGCGCCCTCGAACTGGCGAAGCGCGGCGTCTTGGTCTTCGCCGGCGTGCGGCGGCCGGAGGCCGGCGAGGCGCTCCGAACGCAGTCCGAGGGCCGGATCGTGCCGCTGCCGCTGGACGTGACGGACGCCGAGAGCATCGCGGCCGCGGTCCAGCGTGTCGCCGAGACCAACGGGGAACGCGCCCTGTCCGCCCTCGTCAACAACGCCGGCATCGTCGTGGCCGGCCCGCTCGAGTTCCTACCGCTGGCCGCGTTGCGGGCGCAGTTCGACGCGAACGTGTTCGGCACGGTGGCCCTGACCCAGGCGTGCCTGCCCCTCCTGCGCGCGGGGCACGGCCGCATCGTCAACATGAGCTCGATCTCGGGGCGCTTCGCGTCGCCGCTCCTGGGGCCGTACGCGGCCTCCAAGTTCGCGCTCGAGGCCCTCTCCGATTCGCTCCGGCGCGAGTTGGCGCCCTGGGGCATCCCGGTGTCGGTCGTCGAGCCCGGGAAGGTGGCCACCCCGATCTGGGAGAAGTCCGCGGCCGCCGCGGAGACGCTGCTCGAGGGGTTCCCTGCCGAGGCGACCGCGTACTACGGACCCGCGATCGAGCGGTCGAAGCAGCGGGCGCTCAGGGCCTCCCGAACGGGCATCCCCGCGGAGGCGGTCGCCGCCGTCGTCTTCGCGGCGCTGACCGCGGACCGGCCGCGGACCCGCTACCTCGTCGGGCGCGACGCCCGCATCGGCGCCCTCATGGCGCGCTTCCTGCCGGATCGCGTCCTCGACCGTTACGTCCGGCGCACGCGGTCGCCCGCTCCCGCCGAACCCGGGGGATGACCGGCGGCGTGCGCCGCCGGACGGGGTCAGCGCACGACCCGCCCGAGACCGGCCGCGACGCGCGCCGCGCCGCCCGTGGCGCTACAGGATGCCCAACTGGCGGGCGCCGTCCGTCAGCACGTCGACGGCGTAGTCGATGTCCTCGACCGTGTGGTTCGCCGTCACCGTGGCTCGGAGGCGCGCCAGGCCCGCGGGGACGACCGGCGGCAGGATGGCCTGGATGAAGATGCCGCGGTTCACGCAGTGCATCATGAGCCTCGTCGCCTGCTCGTCCTCGCCGCACACGATGGGCGCGACCGCGGCCTGGCTGTTCAGCACGTTGAAGCCGGCGGCCTTGAGCCTGCCCAGGAAGTAGCCGAACCGCTGCTGCAACCGCTGCACCCGTTCGGGTTCCTCCCGGATCAACTGGAGGGCCGCGATGCTGGCGGCGGCCGAGGCCGGCGGGATGGCGGCCGAGTAGATGAACCCGCGCGCCTTGTGCTTGAGCCCAGAGATCGTCTCCGCCGGCCCGGCCACGAACCCGCCGATGCTGGGGATCGCCTTGCTGAACGTGCCCATCTTCAGGTCGACGGCGTCGGGCGCCATGCCGAAGTGCTCCTCGATCCCGGCTCCCGTCGCCCCCAGCACGCCGAGCGAGTGCGCTTCATCCACCATGAGCCGCGCGCCGTAGCGATCGCACAGCGCCCGAATGCCCGGCAGGTCGGCGATGTCGCCGTCCATGCTGTACACGCCGTCCACGATCACCAAGCGCTGGTGGCGCGGGTCGGCCTGCTCCAGACGCCCGGCCAGGTGGTCGAGGTCGTTGTGCCGGAAGCGCACCAGCTTGGCGCCCGAGAGCAGGCAGCCGTCGACGATGCTGGCGTGGTCGAGCTTGTCGCAGATGACCGTGTCGTGCCGCTCGAGGAGGGCGGAGATCGTCGAGATGTTGGCGATGTACCCGCTCGCGAAGGCGATCGCCGCCTCGGCCCCCTTGAACGCCGCGATGGCAGCCTCGAGTTCGTTGTGGAGCGGAAGGGTCCCCGCGAGCAAGCGGACGCCGTTCGTACCGGTGCCGTACCGCTCGATCGCCTCCTGCGCCGCCTGGTTGATCGCCGGATGGCCGATCAGCCCCAGGTAGGCGTAGCTGCCGAACATGAGCATCTCGCCGCGGTCCTTGACGCGCACGCGAGCGCTTCCCGGCACGACCTCGCTCACCTCGGCGAGGTAGAAGTACAGCCCCTGCTCCTGGTAGTACGCTACGTCCCACGGACCCCGGGGCATCGTCCGGCTTGCCTCCATCGTCGACCTCCGGCGCCAAGGGTACACCGCCAGGCCCCGCCGAACCGCGCCCGTGAGCCCAAATCCCCACTCGCGAACACCGTCGCGTCGACCGCGTGCCGCCCGATCGGATCGCGCCACGGTGCTGCCGCGTCGGTCACCGAACAGGCTTCGATGCCTCAGGTACACAGAACCGTCGCCGCGGCAGCCCGGCCGGACCCCACGGTGTGCCGCGCGCGGCGGGCAGAAGAGACCAACCCGTTGGGCCAGGCAACAACTCGTACGAACGGCGCCCCGCCCTCCCGACCGACCGCGTTCTTGGTCGCGAGCGGCGACCTGCGGCCGGCGGCCCGCCGCGGCCCGATCCTGACGGTGGCCAACTGGAGCGGCCAGTGGCCGGGCCTGGTGGGCATGCTCAACCTCAACGGCAGCCCCACCAAGGCGGGCGTGCGCTACAGCACGCTGTGGAGCGTCGACTTCGAGGACGCCCTCTTCGTATCGGGCCTGCGCCGGCTTCGACGCGCTCGACGTCCGCATGCACCTGCGCGGTCCCGTGGGGCCGGCCGGCGCGGTCGCCGGCAACGCCGCGGCAACCGTGGACGTGCGCACGCACGCGGCGGCGTACAATGCGCTCGCCACCAAGTCTTTCTGGCCGCGTCCGGCCTCGGCCCCGATCGCCCGGACGGCCAGGCTGAAGGCCCGGGTGGTGCTGTCGTCGAGCGATCGCGGCCGACGCTGACGGCGCCGTCACCACGACCGCGGCCGCGATGGGCACCGATCGACTCGGGAGGCATCATGGACGTCGCCCGCATTCGGCGCCACGCGGCCCGGGTCATCGCAGCGGCCATCGCCCTCGGCAACCTCGGTCGGGCGGACGTTGCTCTTCGACGACATCGACCTGGACGGCCCCACCCGACAGGCCGGCTCCCTCGTCTCGCGCGAGGCGATCACGCTCGCACACGGCCGTCTCCAGCTCGGGCCTGGCTTGGCGGCGAACCTGGGCGCCGTTGCCACCGCCGCCGTCACCGTGCGGCTCCGGATCCCGTTCGGCGAGGCCTTCACCCTGACGCCCGCCGGCCCCATGGGGTTCCACCGCCGGCGCCCGAAACCACGACGGGCCTAACGCCGAGAACCCTATCGCCGCCCCATACCTGCGCCTGCCAGGGGCGCGTGGACGTGTCGCTGCCCGCCGGCAGCGGATAGGAGGGTCGTGATGCAACGACGGCCGTCTCTCGCATCCCCCGTTACCGTCGGCCTCTTGCTGCTCCTCGTGGCGTGCGGCGGGCCCCCGAATGGCGGCGTCCCGGCGTCGACCATGGTGCTCAAGATCGACACCACCCTGTCACCTGGGACCACCGTCACCCTGCCGCTGCGCGGGGAGGTGGACGTGACCGTGCGCTGGGGCGACGGCCACGTCGGCCTCGTCACCGAGGGCGGCGACCTCAGCCACACCTACGCCGCCGAAGGCGCGTACACCGTCACGGTGAGCGGCTCGCTGACCCAGTTCGGCAGCGGCGTCGAGGCCTACGAGAACAGCGACAAGCTCACCGCCGTCAGCGCCTGGGGCGCCCTGGGCCTCGTCAGCCTCGCCGGCGCCTTCCGGGACGCCGTCCACCTCACCACCGTGCCCGCGGACCTGCCACCGACCGTCACCGACGCGAGTTACCTGTTTCGGGGCGCCACCTCCTTCAACCAGGACATCGGGGGATGGGACATGGGAAGCGTGACGAACACGTGGTCCATGTTCCACGGCGCCACCTCGTTCGACCAGGACATCGGCGGGTGGGACACGGGGAACGTCACGCTCGCGGGTTACATGTTCTACCAGACCGTCTTCAACCACGACATCGGCGGGTGGGGCGTCGGCAACCTCACCAACATGATGCTGATGTTCGGCAGCAACGACGCCTTCGACCAGGACATCGGCGGGTGGGACGTCGGCAACGTCACCAACATGCACGGCGTGTTCTCCCAGGCCACGGCCTTCGATCAGGACATCGGCGGGTGGGACGTCGGCAACGTCCGGAACATGCGCTACATGTTCTTCATGGCCCGCGGGTTCGACCGGGACATCGGCGGGTGGGACGTCGCCAACGTCACCGACATGTACAGGATGTTCTACGCCGCCACCGCGTTCGACCAGGACATCGGCGGGTGGAACGTCGCGAACGTCAGCGACATGCAGGACATGTTCGCCTACGCCGAGTCGTTCGACCAGGACCTCTCCGGCTGGTGCGTCACCCACATCACCGAGGAACCCCCCGGCTTCGCCACCGGTGCGACGGCCTGGGTTCTGCCGAAGCCGGTGTGGGGCACCTGTCCCTGACGCGGACGGGCCGGCCGCGGAGCGCGCGCCTCATCGTCCGGGCGGCGCGCAGCACCCACGGTCCGCTCCGGGTGCGCCGAACGAGAAGCGACGGCGCGCTGGCGGGCGGCGCCGACGAGGTCATCGTCAACGAGTCTCACGAAGGCATGCGCAACCTCGTCGCGGAGGACCTTCACGAGGGCGTCCGGCTCATCACCGGCGCGTCTTCGGCAGCCGCAGCACGCGCTGTCCTCGCACCCGCGGCACATGCGGCCGTACGGCTCGCCCATGGCGCCGACGAGTCGCCTTGGTGCTCGGGTCGCACGGTCTGGAGCGGGTCGAGCGGGCCCACGGCGATGGGCACCGACGCCGAACTCGATGGGGCCACTGCCGTCATCCGTACCTATGCCAGCGCAGCCGAAACGCACCGCGGTTGCCCGGGCCAATAGACGATCAGCCTGACCTCGTTCCGGGCCCGCATCTGCATCGGCAAGCCCGTCACCATCACGCTCGCCATCACCAACCACCTGCCGACCGCGGGGCGGTCGCCCGGCGCATCCGTCGGCCTCGGGTTCAACGGTCCGCCACACATCGTGTCGGACGCATGCACCAACCCCACGGGGATGGATCGGACGAATCCGTGGGTCGATGGCGGAGACCCGGGCGGCACGAACTCCTGCACGATGGCTTTCGGCGACTTCCACGACACGGCGTTCGGGCAACGTTGGTTCGCCAGGGTGCACGCGGGCGCGCTCGGTGCGGGCGAGGGATGGCTCTGGTACGAGGACCAGTACCGCAGAGGCGGCGCGCGCCCCGCGACGCCTACGGCAGCCGCAGCACCCCGCCCTCCTCGAACTCGCGGAACACGCGCCCGTACGCCGCGCCCTTGGCGCCGAACGATGCTCGCTCGAAGCGCGCGACGTGGTTCGCCATCCACAGCATGCGCCCGATCTGCAGCACCTCGAGGTCGCCCTCGGGCCACGCCAGCCACCGCTCGTAGCCATTGCGGCAGGCCGCCAGCAGGTCCGGGTAACGGTCGGCACCAACGGTCTCCAGGAGGTCGAGCATGCCCATCGCGATGTCGTGCAGGCGGTAGCCCCAGACGGTGTCCTCGAAGTCGAAGGGGCACAGCCGACCGTGGTCGAGCTTGACGTTCTCGTGCCACAGGTCGCAGTGGATGACCCGCAGGTCGCCGCGATCGAGGCTCGCGTACGCCCGCTCGACCCACGCGCGCGCCCGCTGGAACGCCAGCCGGTCCTCGGCGCGCAGACCCTCGATCGCGCCGTCGCCGAAGAGCGCGTCGGGCTCGCCGCGCGACAGGTACGCCTCGAAGCGCCGCCGGGTGAAGCCGGCCGGCGGCGTCCACGCCTTGCCGTGCAGGTGCAGGCGGGCGAAGAGCTCTCCCAGGCGCTCCAGGTTCGCCTCGTTGAGGTGGTGCGCGAGCAGGCGCCCGTCGACCCAGGTCATCAGGGTCGCGTGCCAGGTGTCCGGCACCCCGGGGCCGCGCATCGGCAGCACCGCCGCGCCGCCGGTGGCGCGGACGACCACCGGCGCGCCGATGTCCGTGTCCGCGTGGAGCGCGTCCAGCCAGGCCGCCTCGGCCTGGAGGTCGCTCAGGCTGCGCCAACCGGGCATCGCCATCCGCAAGACGAAGCGCGCTCCGCCGCGCGACCGAACGCGGTACAGGAGGTTGGTCGCGAAACCGTGCAGGCGCACGTCGGCGACGTCGACGTCGTACGCCCGCAGGGCGGCCGCGGCGAGGCGACCGACGCGCCGGATCCTCCCGGCCCGCGTCAGGTTGGTGAAGTCAACTGGGCGCCCGCCCTTGAGGCGTGGGCTTCCGGCTCCGATCGGCGTCACCCCACCAGCGCCTGGTAGGCCAGGTTGCGGAACTGCGCCGCCGTCGGGTACCCGGGCGGTGGCGCGACCACCTGGGTCATGAAGACGCCCAGCATCTCACTGGCGGGGTCCACCCAGAAGTCGGTGTGGGCCAGGCCCGACCACCCGAAGCTGCCCGGCGCGTCGAGCTGCCCGGCGGCGGCGGGATCGCGCAGCACCCGCACGCCCAGGCCGAAGCCGTGGCCGGCGTGGGGCGGATCGCCGTAGTCGCCCAGCGCCAGCGGCAGGTGGTTGCTGCCCATCAGGGCCACCGTGCGCGGCGACAGCAGCCGCACGCCATCCCACGCGCCGCCTTCGGCCAGCGCCTGGGCGAAGCGGGCGTAGTCCAGGATGGTGGAGACCATGCCACCGCCCCCCGACAGGAGCGGGTCGCCGCGGACGAAGTCGCGGCCGCAGGGCGCCTCGATGGGCGCGAGGCGGCCGTCCTCGCCCACGCCGACCAGCGTGGCCAGCCGGTCGGCCGCTCCGGGCGGCGTCCAGAACCCGCTGTCGCTCATGCCCAACGGCTGCAGGATCCGCTCGCGGACGCAGGCGTCGAGCGGCTGGCCCGAGAGCACCTCCACCAGGCGCCCCAACACGTCGATGGAGACCGAGTAGCGCCACTGCGTCCCGGGATCGAACAGCAGGGGCAGCCCCCCGAGCTTCTCCACCATCTGCGCCAGCGTGCGGTCGGGGCGCAACAGCGCCGCCTCGGCGTACATCCGCTCACCGGGACCGTCGGGCCCGAACGCGCCGTAGGTCATGCCGGACGTGTGGGTCATCAGCTGACGGACGGTCACGGGGCTCTCCGCGGGCGACAGCCGCGGGACGCCGTGCTCCATGCCGCGCAGGACCGGCATCCCCTCGAGTTCGGGGAGGTAGCGTCCGACGGGGTCGTCGAGCAGGAAGCGCCCCTCCTCCCACAGCATGAGGGCGGCCACGACCGTCACCGGCTTGGTCATCGAATAGATGCGGAAGATGGCGTCCTCGGTCAGCGGCCGCCGCGCCTCGGCGTCGGCCCAGCCCACCGTCTCCAGGTGGACGATGCGGCCGCGCCGGGCGATCAGCGTGGCGATGCCGGGCAGCCTGCCCTCCTCCACGTGGCGACCCATCGCGACCCCGATGCGGGCCAACCGCTCGGCGGAGAACCCCTGCGTGTGTGGCGCCGCGCGTTCCATCTCGCGCCTCCTCGCCTTCGTCTCCCGGCCAGGCACTGCCCGCTCGCGGACGTCACCTCGCCCAACGACCCGCCCATGCGCTCCGTGGACCACGACCAGCCGCGCCAGGCACCACGCGAGGCCCCCCGCACCCTGTAGTGTAGCCGGGAGCGCGGCCCGCCCAGGGGGGCGGCGCGCGCACCGCGACAGCGCGCCGCCCGGGCCGCCGCGCCCAGCGCGGACGCCTGCGTCCGAGTACGCCGCGGATCCGTGCTAGCATCCGCGGCATCTTCGATCCAACCACGGAGGAACCATGAAGCTTGCCTGGACCATGCTCGTGGCGCTCGCGCTGGGGGTCGTCGTGGCCCAGGGCGCCGCGGGCCAGGTCACGGCGCTCGAACGCGCCGGCCTGTCGGGTCCCGTCGCGCACGTGCTGTGGGAAGAGGAGAGCGAGGACGTCGCCCGCCGCCTGCGCTCCGAAGCCCGCTACGACGAGGCCGGCCGACTGCTCGAGATCGTGTCGTACGCCTACGACTTCCGCGACGGCTCGCTGCGCAGTCGCACGGTCACGTCCTACGACGCGGGGCTGAGGCTCATGCGCGAGACCCTCGACGCCACGGGCGCGGCCACCTCCACCGGGCTCTTCCGCTACGACGAGCGCGACCTGCTGGTCGAGGAGGTCGTGTACGACGCGGCGGGCGCCGTCACCACGAGGCAGACCTACGCCTACGACGCGGCCGGCAACGTCGTCCGTCACGAGCACTACCGTGGCGCCGCCCTGCACCGCGTGAACGAGCTGAGCTACGGCGCCGACGGCGCCCTGAGCAGGCACGAGGTCTTCGACGGCGACGGCGTGCTGCTGTCGGAGCGCACGTACGCCGACGGCGGCCTCGCCCTCGAGGAGACGGAGTACGACGCGGCCGGGGCGGTCGTGCGCCGCACCGCGGCCCGCCTCGACGGCCGCGGCAACTTCGTCGAGACCCTCGAGTTCGACGCGGACGGCGCCGTCGTCGAGCGCTCCACCTTCGCCTACGACGAGCGCGGCCTGCTCGTGCAGGACCGCTTCGAGACGGACCTCACCGGTAGGCCCAGCGAATACGTCACCGAGTACGCGTACGAGTTCGACGCGCAGGGCAGCTGGACGGTGCGGCGGACGCTGGAGTTCGGCGACGTCGTGGAGACGCTCTACCGCACGATCGAGTACCGCTGACCGCCGTGGGCGCACTACCAGCTCACCCGCCACGCGCTGGCGGGCGACGCCGTCGTGATCGCCTTCCAGGACGATGCCTACCTGGGTGCGTCCAGGATCGAGCCGGACCCGGACGAACGGCTGCTGCGGCTCCGCTTCTCGCCCCGTTGACCACGGTCCCGACGCGAGCGACCGGGCGGCGGGGCCGTGCGGGACGATGTACGGTTGCGGCCTTGCTGGCGCCCGCGTTCGAGAAGGCCACCTGGCCGGCGGACGCGGCGTCGGACGTCGCGCCGCCGGCGCGATGCGGCGGCCCGAGCTCCTAGCGGCCGCGCGTTCAGCGCCCCGGCGGGCGGTAGACCGGGCTGAGCTTCACGGCCGCGTCGATCTCCTCGGGCGCCATCAGCGCGACGGTCTCGAAGGCGGTGAGCGCGCCGGAAGACCCGACCGTGGCCGCGACAGCGGCGGCGGCGGCGTTGTTGGGGAGCTCGGCGATACTTCGGCGCCAGGCCACTGTCCATCCGTCGCCCTTCGCAGGCCCTTCGCGGCGGGCGAACCCCGCTGCGCCCGCCGCGCTCGGGAAGCCCGGCACGAGCACCTGCTATCCTTGCGAAGGAGATGGCGATTTCGCGTCGCGCGTTCCTCCGCCGGGCCATCGGCACCGCCGGCGCGCTGGCGATCGCGGGTCGGGCTCAGGGCGAGACCGAACCGGTAACCGGCGCCCAGGGGTGGCGTCCGGCGTACGTGCGGCTCGAGGAGCAGGGGGCGTTCGAGGAGCGGATCGACCAGGCGGTCGCGATGCTCGAGCATTGCGAGCTCTGCCCGCGGCGCTGCGGCGTGAACCGGCTGCGCGGCGAACAGGGCCTCTGCCGTTCACCCGCCCGGGTGGTGGTCGCCTCCGCCCAGCCGCACTACGGCGAGGAGCTCCCGCTCGTCGGCCACTTCGGCTCCGGAACGATCTTCTTCGCCAACTGCAACCTGCGCTGCGTCTTCTGCCAGAACTGGCCGATCGCCCACGAGGGGCGCGGCCAGCAGATCGCCGACGAACGCCTGGCCGACGTCATGCTCGAGGTGCAACGCCTCGGCTGCCACAACGTCAACCTGGTGACGCCGACGCACGTCATGCCCCACATCCTGCGCGCGACACGCATCGCGGCCCAGAAGGGACTGCGCATCCCGCTCTGCTACAACACCGGGGGGTACGACGCGATCGAGGCCGTCCGCCTGCTGGACGGGATCGTCGACATCTACCTGCCGGACCTGAAGTTCATGGACGCCGACCAGGCCGAGCGCTACACCGGCGCCCCCGATTACCCGGAGACGGCGCAGGCAGCCATCGCCGAGATGCACCGGCAGGTCGGCGAGCTGGTCACGGACGGGTCCGGCATCGCCGTCCGCGGCGTGATGGTGCGCCACCTGGTGATGCCCAACCGCGTGGCCGGCACGCAGGCGTTCGTCCACTGGATCGCCGACACGCTGTCGACCTCGACCTACGTCAACATCATGGCGCAGTACCGCGTCGCCCACGAGGCGTTCGAGCACCCGGACATCGCCCGGGCGATCACCCCCCGGGAGTACCTCGAGGCGATGGACTGGGCCGACGAGGCCGGCCTCACCAACCTCGACGCACGCTCGCTGCTCGACCGCGACCGGTACCGACGGCAGGCCGGCTGATCGCCGGCCGGCGGGCGCCGGCCGTGCGCGGATCGCGCCTCAGGCCCATAGCCCGGCGATGGGGCCGCCGCAGCGGCGGCAACGCCCGTCCACGACGGCCAGGTCATCGACGATGAAGCCCGTGCGCGCGATGGCGGTCGCTCCGCAGTGGGGGCAGAAGGTGTTCTCGCCCTCGTGCCCGGTCACGCGCGCCACGTAGACGTAGCGCAGCCCCTCCTCCAGCGCCACGGCGCGCGCGCGGTCGAGCGTCGACACCGGCGTCGGAGGCAGGTTGGCGAGCTTGTACAGCGGGTAGAAGCGCGCGAAGTGGAGGGGGACGTCCGGCCCCAGTTCGGTCACGATCCAGTGGCACAGCGCCCGGATCAGACCCGCGTCGTCGTTGAGCGTCGGGATCACGAGGTTGGTGACCTCGAGGTGCACACCAGCGGCGCGCAGGCGGGTCAACGTGCGCAGGACGGGCTCCAGCTCGGCGCCACACAGGTCGCGGTAGAAGGCGGCGTCGAACGCCTTGAGGTCGACGTTGACCGCGTCCATCGCACCCACCAACTCCTCCAGCGGCTCGGCGGCGACGTAGCCGCTGGTGTGCAGCAGGCTGCGCAACCCCGCCTGCCTCGCGGCCGCTGCCGCGTCGATGGCGTACTCGAGGAACGCCACCGGCTCGCCGAACGCGAAGCTGAGCGCGCTGGCGCCGACGGCGAGCGCGTGCTCGACCAGGGCCTCGGGCGGGAGCTCGAAGGCGTAGACCTCCTCCGGCGACACCAGGGCCATGTCCCAGACCTCGCAGAACCTGCACTCGAGCGGGCAGCCGGCGGTGGACACCGACAGCGCTCGCGTCCCGGGCAGCGCGTGGAAGAACGGCTTGCGCTCGACCGGATCGAGCTGGACCAGGCACGGGTTGCCGTACGCGAGCGTGTAGCCCGTACCGCCGACGTTCTCGCGGACGCGGCAGCGGCCACGGCGCCCGTCCGCGATGCGGCAGGCGTGCGGGCAGAGCGTGCAGCGCACGAGGTTGCCCTCGAGCGGCTCGAACCAGCGGGAGGGGCGCCGGCCGATCAGGCCCAGCTGCGCCGCCTGCGCGCGAACCGGCAGCCCGGCACCGGGCAACCCGGCGAGGCACCATGCGCCGATGCCGGCCGCTGCCGCCGCCAGGACGTGGCGCCGCGAGAGCGTGCGCTCGCGGTCCTCCGTCTGCGGTTCCTCACGCGGCTGCATGTTCCATCACCGGTCGCACCTCGCCCAACGCCAGGACCGCGAGGGCCGTCCCGTTCGCCAACGCGGCGAGCACGCAGCACGCGACGATGCCCAGCACCGGCGCCACCACGACGCTGGCGAGCACGGCCCCGCAGCAGGCTCCCCACAACTCTACCCCGTACACGACGGCGGTCGACCGCTCGGGCCGCCGATCGATCGCCAGGTAGCAGGCGGCGGCGAGCGGGAAGTCCGCGCCGTTGAGCAGGCCGGCCAGGAAGGTGAGGCCCGCGAACGCGGCGAACACGGCGGCCGCGGACGCCAGGCCCGCCGCCCATGGCAGCGCCGCGCCGATGGCCACGGCGAACAGCGCCACCGCGCCCTGCACCGCCGCCAGGACGCGGCGATCGGCGGGGTCGGGCACGAACCGCTGCGTCAGCGCGGCCCCGAGCGCCAGACCGGCCATGAAGACCGCGACGATGAGGCCGACCATCTCGTAGACGAACCCGTAGATGCTCTGGAAGGCGAACAGCAGCGCGATCTGCATCGCCATGGTCGACAGCCCGGTCGTGAACACCGCCGTCAGCACCGCGAAGCGCACCGCGGCGCGCTCGCGCGTGGGCGTCGGGCCGCACCGTGGCGAGCGGCGCCGCGGCGGACCGCGAAGCAACACGGCGACCACGACCACGAGCAACAGCGGCGGCACGACCCACCACGCCTGCACCCGGGCGATCCAGCGCAGGGCGGAGGCTTGGTCGCCGCGGGTCAGCGCGCTCCAGAAGACCAACGAGTGGTAGGTGCCGACGGGCCGGAAGTCCGAGTTGACGAAGAAGCGCTCGTGGGCCGCCGGCAGCGCCGCCTCGCGCTCGCGCTGCTGCTCGATGGTGCCGGGCAGGAGCGGGCTGGCCGGCGGCGGTTCGAGGTGGGCGCGGGGGTCGCGCCCGTGGTGACGGATCACCCAGTTGATGCGCTCGAGCGGACCCGGGTCGAACAGGACGGCGAGGTGCGCGGCCGAGAACCCGGGGCTGTCGACGCCCCGCTCGACGAACCGGCGCATCAGCGTCGCCGCGTCCGTCGTGAGCCGCGGCTCGCCTTCGCGCGCCGCCACGTACACCAGGAACCGCTCGCCCACCATGAGCACCTCCGGGAACACCCGGCGCAGCGTGTGGTAGATGGTCGCGTTGCGGTTGGCGATCGCCGCCCCGCGAAGGTCCGGGGTACTCACGGCCCCCACCACCAGCACGCCGTGGGGATGGAGCCGCGCCTTGGCCTCGGCGAAGAACTCCTCGGTGTAGAAGCGGTTGAGGACCGCCGTGATCGGGTCGGGCACGTCGACGACGATGAGGTCGTAGGCGGCGGCGCCAGCCCTCACGAAGAGGCGGCCGTCCGTGTGCATCAGCCGGACCCGAGGGTCGGCCAACGCGGCCAGCGTGCCCCCACCGAGGTAGGGGCGTGCCGCCTCGACCATGGCGGGGTCGAGCTCGACGTAGTCGATGCCATCGACCGGGTAGCGGGCGATCTCGCGCAGCGTGCCGCGCAGCCCCCCGCCGATCAGCAGCACCCGCCGCGGGTCGGCGTGCTGCATCATCGCCAGGTGCGCGAGCGTCACCCCCGTCTGCTCCTCCAGCGCGACCCCGCGCTCGTCGGCGCCGCCGGTGGCGAACACCAGGTGGCCGCTCTGGAAGAAGCTGGTCTGGTCCTCGTGCTGCAGCACCGAGATGGCGCCATAGCGCGACGCGTGCGTCGCCGCCAGCTGGTAGGCGGGCGCCCGCCACCGCCACTGCAGCCGCGCCGACCACGCGTCGACGTGCGGCAGCAGCGGCAGCAGCGCCAAGCCGCCGATCACCACCGCCACGCCGAGACGCCGATGGGAGGCGGCCAACACCGACGCGAGCATCGCCGCCCCGACCAGGACGCTCACCTGGAAGGCATCGAGGTGGTGCACCAGCAGCAGGGTGAAGAGCAACCCGCCGGCCACGTTGCCCGCGGCCTCACCGACGTAGGTCCTGGCGGCGCCGGAGGCGTCCGCGACGCGCTCGCGGTCGCGCCAGAGGCGCGCCAGCAGCACGAAGTGGACACCCAGCAGCAGCGTGGACGGCGCGAGGACCGCCAGGCTCGCGAGCGCCATGTCCGAGAGCGACAGCAGCGCCCCGGGCGGCGCGTCGAACCACCCCGGCAGCGTGCGGATCGCCATCACGGTCAGCGGCAGGAGCAGCGCGACCGCGGCGGCGTTGAGGCGCAGCAGCCTCGACGGGTCGGGGAGACGGTGCAGCAGGACCGCGCCGAGCCGGCTGCCGATCCCGACCCACGCCATCCAGGCGGCCAGGATGATGCCGAGCGCCAGCTCGTTCCCGTGGAACACCATCAGCAGCTCGCGCAGGAAGACGACCTGCCCGATCTGGCAGGCGATCCCGAGCGCGAGGACCATCGTCAGGTGGGCCGGCCACCTCGGTTTCACCACGCGGCTCCGTCGGTGGGCGATTCAGCCTTCGCCCAGCGCCGCTTCCGTCTCCGGCTCGTACGCCCCCATGCGCGCCGCCGCGACGACCCTGGCGCGCTGCAGGAACGCCCGCTGCGCCTCGGCCACCTGCTCGCGCTTCCCGCCCCACGCCGCGAGCGGGGCGGCCTGCAGACCGCGGCCGTAGGAGAACGTGAGTTCCCAGGGGGCGCCGATGTCGGCCGCCAACCGACAGATCGCGTCGAGGTTGCGGGTGGCCTCGTCGTCGCTCTGCCCGCCCGACAGGAAGGCGATGCCTGGCACCGCCGCCGGCACCGTGTGCAGGAAGCAGGAGAGCGTCATCTCGGCGACCTCGTCGGGCGCCGCACGCTCGCTCGCCGCCTTGCCCGAGAGCACCATGTTGGGCTTCAGCACCATCGCGTCGAGGCCGACGCCCTGGTGCGCGAGTTGGTAGAAGACCTCGCGCAGCGTCGCCTCGGTGGCATCGAAGCAGGCGTCGATGTCGTGGCCGCCGTCCATCAGCACCTCGGGCTCGACGATCGGCACCAGCCCCGCCTCCTGGCAGAGCGCGGCGTAGCGGGCCAGCGCGTGCGCGTTCGCGTCGATGGCGTAGCCCGTCGGACGCCCCTCGCCGATGTGGATCACCGCGCGCCACTTGGCGAAGCGGGCGCCCAGCCCGCGGTACTCGGCCAGCCGCTCGCGCAGGCCGTCCAGGCCCTCGGTCACGGTCTCGCCGGACGCCCCCGCCAGCGGCTTGGCCCCGGCGTCGACCTTGATGCCGGGGATCACCCCGCGGCCCTGCAGGAGCTCGACCAGCGGCGTGCCGTCCGCCGCGCGCTGCCGGATGGTCTCGTCGAAGAGGATGACGCCGCTGACGTACTGCTCGAAGCCGTCCGTGCGGAAGAGCAGCTCGCGGTAGTCGCGCCGATGCGCCTCGGTGTTCTCGACGCCGATCGCCGCGAACCGGCGGCCGATCGTCCCGGTGCTCTCGTCGGCGGCGAGGATGCCCCTGCCCTCGGCCACCATGGCCTCGGCGGTGCTCCAGAGCTCTTGCGTCTGCTGGATCTCGCGTTCCATCGCTCGCTCCCTTCGCCCAATGGCGGCCGTTGACGAACGACCCAACCACCCATGATAGCGAGCCCGCTCGTGGCCAGCGCACTGACCCGCTGCGCCGACGCGGCGCCGCGGACCGCCCGCGCGACTCACCCGCGCGGCTGCGGCTGAGCCCCCCACGCGCCGAAGAACGCGACCTCGCGCAGCTCCAGCCGGGTTCGCTGGCTCAGCCGCTCCGCCGCCGCCTCGTCGTAGGAGGCGGCGTCCGGGTACGCCAGCGGGGTGACGACGACGACCCGGACGTCGTCGGGGATGCCCAGGATGCGCTTCACCGCGGCCTCGTCGAAGCTGGCGATCAGGTGCGTGACGAGGCCCAGGTCGGTCGCGGCCAACAGCAGGTTCTGCACGGCCGAACCCAGGTCGTAGAGGTAGTAGGCCCGACCTTCCTTGGTGATGTCGTCCTCCGGTCGCGCGCAGGCGACGAGGATCACCGGCGCCCGCCGGGCGATCCGGTTCGGCTCGCTGAACGAGGCGTCGACCAGCGCCTCGACCGCCTCCCTCCCCTGGACCACGACGAAGCGCCACGGCTGCGTGTTGCGCGCCGAGGGGGCCAGGCGCGCGGCGTTCAGGAGCGCCCGCACCTTCTCCGCCTCGATGGGCCTGCCGGCCAGGTGCCCCTTGAGACTGCAGCGCCTGCGGATCGCCTCCATCGTCTCCATGTCGATCCTCCCGTCGTCAGCCCGCCTTCACGACACCCATCTCACCATGTGTCACGCTGGTCGCATGCTCCGCCGCCACGCGCTTCCCGCGCGCATCCTCGCGCTCATGCTGCTCCTCGCCGCCGCGACCGCGGTCGCGCAGGAGGCGCCGCATCCGGTCCACGTCTACTTCTTCTGGGGCGAAGGCTGCCCCTACTGCACCCTACAGAAGACCTTCCTCGAGGGACTCGTCGCCGACCATCCGAACGTGGTGGTGCGCGCCTTCGAGGTGTACTTCGTGGAGGAGAACCGCGCCGTCCTGATGGCCATGGCGGCGGCGTTCGGCCGCGACGTGCGCGGCGTCCCCATGACCTTCATCGGCGACGAGGTGTGGGTCGGGTACAGCGACGCGTTGGGGCGCCAGATGCGCGCCGCGGTCGAGCGCTACCAGGCGTACGAGGCGCCCGACCCGGCGGACCGGCTGTCGGTCATGCTGCGCGATCGGGTGCGGGGCGAGGGGGCGCCCTGAGGGGGACGCCGACGCCCCGCGGTTCCGTTAATCTCGAGGTGACCACGGCCGACGGACCCATCGGGAGGGAGGCCCCGATCCGATGCACCTCTACCTCGACACCGCCGACGCCGCCGAGCTCGCGCGCGTCCTCCCGTGCCCGCTCGTGCATGGCGTCACCACCAACCCGACCCTGATGCGGCGCGCGGGCCTCGCGTGGGCCGGCCTGCCCGACTACGTGCGGCACGCCGAGGCGCTGGGCGCGCGGGCGGTGCAGGTCCAGGTCCGTCACCGCGACGCCGCCGACATGCTCGTCGACGCCCGCGGGTACCTCTCCCTGGGAACGCGTGCCGAGGTGGTCGTGAAGCTCCCCGCGACCCGCGACGGCTTCGCGGCGGCCGCCGCCCTCGCCGCCGAGGGCGTGAGCGTCACCATGACGGCCGTGTACGAGCCGGAGCAGGTGCTGTGGTCGGCGCTGGCGGGCGCCCGCTACGCGGCGCCCTACCTGGGCCGACTGGACGACGCGGGCCGCGACGGACGGGCGGTCGTCGCGGCCATGCAGCAGGTGGCGGACGCCTACGGGCGGCGCGAGGGGGGGAACGGCCTGCGCCTGCTGGTCGCCAGCGTGCGCTCGCGCGAGGCCTTCCGCGAGCTCCTCCGCCTGGGCGTCGGCGCCGTCACCGTCCCGGTCCCCCTGTTCGAGGAGCTCACGACCCATGCGCCGACGCTGGCGGCCGAGCGTGCCTTCTTGGCAGACGCGTCCTGAACGATCGGAGGACACGCATGAGCCACACAGCCAAACGCAGCGCCCTCATCCCGGCGGACACGGTGACGCTGGACGCCGACCTCGTCGTGCCCGATGGCGCCGCCGGCGTGGTCTTGTTCGCGCATGGCAGCGGCAGCAGCCGGCTCAGCCCACGTAACGTGCAGGTGGCCCGTGGGCTGCAGGCGGGCGGCTTCGCGACGCTGCTGATCGACCTGCTGACGGCGGCCGAGGCCCGGATCGACGACGTCACGCGCCACCTCCGCCTCGACCTCCCGCTGCTCGCGCGGCGGCTCGCGGGCCCCATCGCGTGGCTCGGCGAGGAGAGCGAGACGCGCGGCCTCCCCATCGGCCTCTTCGGGGCCAGCACCGGCGCGGGCGCGGCGCTGATCGCGGCGGCCCGGCAACCGACGGCCGTGCGCGCGGTGGTGTCGCGCGGCGGCCGGCCCGACCTGGCCGGCGACGCGCTACCGGAGGTGCTCGCGCCGACGCTGCTGATCGTCGGCGGGAGCGACGTGCGGGTCATCGAGCTCAACGAGCAGGCCCAGCGGGCGATGACGGCGACCACGCGGCTCGCGATCGTGCCCGGGGCCGGTCACCTGTTCGAGGAGCCGGGGGCGCTGGAGACGGTCATCCAGCTGGCCCGCGGCTGGTACACCGAGCACCTGATTCGCGCCTGAGCCGGCGTTCGCCGCCCCCCGGTGGCCTGTCCCCGACGCCGGCCCGTAGCATGGGCGCACATCAGTGGCGGTCGCCTCGCCGGGGGGGCCCGACCACGGGAGGCGACCCTTGCACATCATCGTCCCCATCAAGCAGGTGCCCGAGACCGGCAACGTGAAGATGGACCCGGTGACGGGCACCATGATCCGGGCCGGGGTCGGCACCATCGTCAA
>Ga0209498_1000611_pt1 | contig 22132 bp, 24 predicted proteins | sample WalLakDeSediment_FD_184131 | JGI IMG/M metagenome (GOLD analysis project Ga0209498, IMG submission 184131) | Lake sediment microbial communities from Walker lake, Nevada to study Microbial Dark Matter (Phase II) - Walker Lake 11/02/13 Deep... | ecosystem: Environmental > Aquatic > Freshwater >...
GAGCCGTATTTATTCCGGTTTTAAAAATTTTTAAGTTATAATTATATTATCACTGTCCGTAACTTAAAAGCAATTTAAATTTTACTTGCAATTAACAGCCAAAGGCATAGAAATCTTACATGTAAAACTGGATATCGCTGGATGACCAAGGGATTTCGCCGGTTTTTTTGTTGGAATGTTTTTTTCAGTTTACGCTAACTTTATAAGTGGATACATAAAGCTTTATTTGATACCCGCGCGACCTGATTGCTGAGTTTTTAGATAAAATGGTCATTACGGGATTTAAATCATTATCAGGGTATTCACCAATATTAACAGGAGGGTATGATCATGGGTATGTTGAAAGAATTTAAAGAATTCGCTGTAAAGGGAAACGTAGTTGACATGGCGGTGGGAATTATTATTGGCGCTGCATTTGGAAAAATCGTTTCCTCCTTTGTAGCCGATGTGATTATGCCCCCCATTGGAGTTCTTCTGGGCGGGGTAGATTTTTCCGCGCTGGCCTACACAATCCAGGAAGCCGTGGGAGACACGCCCGCGGTTGTAATTGGTTACGGACAGTTTATTCAAACTATTGTTGATTTTACGATTATTGCCTTTGCAATATTTGTGGCTATAAAGGCCATAAACTCACTTAAGAGAAAGGCTGAAGAAACACCAACAGCGTCTCCTGAACCTTCAAAGGATCTGGTCCTCCTGGCTGAAATTCGGGACCTGCTCAAAGAGCGCAAATAACTGATGTTATAAGCGCGTTAACTCATAACAATTAAAGGGTCTGCACCAGGCACAAACTAACGGTTTAAGTATAATCTATGCCGTTAATAAGTGTGGTCGTGTTTCTGAATCAATCAGAATACAGCATGTCAATGTCCTTAGCAGACTGGGATATTTAAAATCACAGCATAAGACCCAAAAAGAGCGCAAGCTTCATCACCCGCCCTCAACCCGAGTCGCTTGAGGCTGGATGAGGTGATTACAGCGCAAAGTTCTGTTTCGTCTTCAAGACGCAACAACACCTCAGCGTTGACCTTCCCGATGATGACCTGGGTCACTGTACCCTTAACCCGGTTCTCCAGGCTAACATGTAAATCCCTTTCAGGACCGGCAATGAACACCGAGGGAGCCTTGATCTCAGCTGAGACAAAGCTCCCTTTTCCAAGCCGCATACGCTCAAGACTGCCATTGGTAATGATGGATGTAATATGAATGCCCCCCAAGGTTAGGAGAACAACCTCGGACTGAATATCTCCCTTGATCACACTGATGATTTTGCCGAAAAAAGTATTCCGGGCGCTGGTTCTGCGTTTACTTTCCAAATCAATGTGCCGCCTGACCATGTGGTGCATATCCTCCTCTGAAAAATCCAAAAGGGTAGAGGTCAGGCCTGGAGTGGAATGGCCAAGCAATTTCTGAATTACCGGGAGAGGCAGATTCCCGCGCATCAATTCCACTGATCTGGAACGTCGAAGCGTACTGGGATTGCCGAAACTTCTGGGCAGACCACAGGCTTCCGCGCGTTCATAAAATTTTCGGCGTACATGTGCTGGATCAATCCCGAATAAAGGTTCATCCGCCTTGAAAGATCCCTCCTGGAGATAATAGTCAAGATCTTTGACCAGATCATCAGGGATTTCCACAGACCTTGAACTTTCCGGACCATCCCCTCTAATGTTAATAACTCGATCCGCAAGTTTGATATCTACGGATTTCAGACTCAGAATTTCATGCAGTTTTGCTCCTGAATAACGAATCAGCAAAAAAATGTGCAGAATTCTTTGCCTTGACCTGCGGATATCCTTTCTTGGTGAATCCTTAGCCCATGATCGGAATGATCTCTCCATTTCACCCAGCTGGATTGTATCCAGCGCTTTTACCCCGGGAGAAAGGGTAAAATCGCTGCCTCTGGGCTTCTTCCTGTCCAAAAAAATGTCATTAGAAAAAGGGTTGGACATCTTTGCTCTTATGAAATTGAAGAATCAACTATTTGGGTTTGAAAGTGGTCAATACTTGAATAAAACTATTCATTCAGCCGACCAATGGCAAGAAAAATTACAGTTCAAGTTTAGTTATGATTGACATGATCTTATATCCGGCATAAAAATAACTAACACAAAAAAAATAATTTTCGTGTCTATGTAATCATCTGTTGGCAGACACATCAATAACTTGTCAACCTTGATGATATGATCCATTAAAATCCTTAACAGCGTGTTGAAAAAGTCCTTATTAGACAGGCTGTTCAAAAATTCCAAGTGCAAGGAGCAATCCGGCACCCACTTTAGATGTCAATAATCACACATGCCAGAATAACATCAACTTAAGTGGGTGCCGGAGCAGCGAGGCAGCAATTGGGAGATTTTCAACAGCCTGTTAAGCATCTTTCAAATTAAGGAGGTACCCCATGTTATTTCCAGTTGCCGGCATTGAAGTGTCTCCCTGGATTCCCTTTTTGGCAGGCTTCGTGGTTGCTTTTGTCTGCTCCATGGGCGGTGTTTCCGGAGCCAACCTTTTGCTGCCCTTTCAGGTCAGCGTTCTGGGTTTTACCTCTCCCGCGGTGAGTGCCACCAATCACCTGTTCAATATTGTAGCCATCCCCAGCGGTGTTTACAGATATATTAAAGAAGGCCGTATGGTCTGGCCTCTGACCTGGATCGTCATTGCCGGGACTGTGCCCGGCGTGTTTGTTGGTGTGTTTTTCCGTATCCGCTATCTTCCGGACCCCACGCATTTCCGGGTCTTTGCAGGACTTGTCCTCCTCTATATAGGTTACGTTATGATCCGATCTTTGGTCAAAGGCCCTGCTCCTGGAACTGATAAGGCGTCCTCGGAAAAGCGGTTTCAGGAACTGGTGAAAAGGTTTCACAAGATGGACGCGGCAACTCGTGAACCTTTGCCCAGGGTCCAGCTTAACCATTTCGGTTTGAAAACGGTTGAATATTCTTTTTACGGAGAAAAAATCACTGCTCCCACCATGGGTATTTTCATTCTCAGCGCCATAGTCGGGATTATTGGCGGCATGTACGGAATCGGTGGCGGAGCTATTATAGCCCCGTTTTTTGTGGCTGTTTTCCACTTGCCGGTTTATACCATAGCAGGAGCCTGCCTGATGGGCACGTTCATCACTTCAGTGGTAGCGGCCCTGTTCTTTCAGTTTCTGGCGCCCTTTTATCCGGACATGACAGTTGCCCCGGACTGGATGCTGGGCTTTATCATGGGGGTCGGGGGTATGATCGGTATGTACGCGGGCGCAAGAACCCAGAAATTTATACCGGCAAAGGTTATTAAATGGTTACTGGCCACTATTCTTGTTTTTACTGGAAGCAGGTATGTGCTGAGCCTTTTATTTTAACCGCAAAGGCAAGACTAAGAAATACACGACTGAGATTTATTATCACTTAGTCAGAAACATCGAAATATTATACCGGAAGCCGGAAATGAATTGAATTTTATAACGTTCAAAAGCGTGATCACAGCTGGGGTCAAGGCTTTGCCAAGCAGTCGGGACTGCAGATTATAAAAAACAAACTTGTGAGTCTGCCTGCTGAATACTATTTACAATACTGATTTTATCACTATTAAAGTGATAAAATCAGTATTAGCAGCCTGTTGAAAAAGTTTTTAATAAACAGGCTGTCATATATGGAGGTGAAATATGCCCGCAAAAATATTTCTGATTTGTATGCTCTGTCTTCTGGCGGGTTGTTCCCAGCCAAAAGTGACCCATCTTAAGTCAAATCCATTGAGCTTTGGCCAGGAAGAGCAGCTGGATATGACTTATTGGCAATTCAGATATGTCACGGAATTGGATAACCATGATTATCTGGTAAAAGGTAATGCTTATCTTCCTCCTGGACGACCTCCCGTGCTGAGAGAGTGGATCCACAATCTGCGTCTAATCGCCTATTTGAGCGATGAAAACGGGATGGTTCTGGCCAGGGATGGCCACAGCTACTTTACATTAAAAAGGGATCCTGGAATGAGGGTGCCTTTCGAGTTTCGGCTGAGGTCTGATCAAAAGCACTCTTCCCAGGATATGTATCTTACATTTGGATACAGCATGGATCTTACTGATCAGCAGTTCTACGATGCCAGATTTGAAAGGCCTTTGACAGGAGAGACAAGCGGGTTCAGCGTCAGAGAGGGGCCTCTGCTCAGGTAGCTTGATAAAGAAACCGCGCAATAAAAATTTTTAAAAGGTCCATATTGAACAGAACATTTTAAAAAAGTAAGAAGCTTTCCTGCACCCACTTGAGATGTAAATTGTTCACAACCATCCCAATATTACGAACTCAAGCGGGCGCAGGTCAAAAATTATCTAAGCCTGCCCTTACGCTCTCAAAAAACCCTTCTTACGAAACCGAATCTTTAAGAATTTTGCCAGCCTTAAACTTAGGAACTCTGGCAGCGGGAATATCAATGGGCTGACCGGTCTGAGGGTTGCGACCAGTTCTGGGCGCCCTTTCACCTACGGAAAAAGATCCAAAACCAGTCAGATTAACTTTATCACCGCCTTTGAGCTGTTCAGTAATGATTTCAACTACTCCGTTAAGGGCCCTTTCAGCTTCAGCCTTGGTAAGTTTAGTTTTTTCAGCCAGCCTGGAAACAAACTGCGTCTTGTTCATTCAGATCTCCTTAGTTTAATAGATTTAATAACTCTGGGCACATGGCGGGTCATACTCTTGTTTAATGTCTTATTCAAGCTCAAAATTTTTGATTTTTCAGCCCTCTGCTCAACAGACCTAAAAAAGCCCACCCTGTTCTAACAGGGTGGGCTTTAAAGCTTGTTCTAAAGATAAACTAGTATCTAGACTCTCTTTTGGGCTTGGCAATATTTACCTTAATATTGCGTCCGTTGAGATCAAATCCGTTTAAATTCTCGACAGCCTCATCAGCACCCTGATCCATCTCCACAAAGCCAAAGCCGCGGGAACGACCAGTTTCCCGGTCCTGGATAATGTTGGTTGAATTGACTTCACCATGCTGGGAAAAAAGGTCTTTAAGCTCGGTTTCAGTTGTGGTCCACGACAGATTGCCAACATACAAATTGGTCATAAAAAAACTCCTAAAAAAATAAAATACTCATCAACCTTGGCTGTTACATCCTAACCATTTACTTGAAGCTGATGATAAAAAAAATAAAATAGCTTGTGCTTGAGAAAAAGTCAAGTAATTTTTTAAAAAAAATTTTATTTATAAAACAGCTGAAAAAAACCTGAGTCAATAATTAGTTAGCAGCCTGTTGAAAAAAAACCTATTGAGTAGAGCGTTCAAAAATTCCAAAATCAATTCCTTCTTCTTACTCTTCACCATTGAAAACGTTTCGTCACGCGCCTCGGGTGATTGAACATTGAAATCAACCTGGAATGACGAAGCAATTGGGAGATTTTCAACACCATGTTAATCCAATCCATTTTGTCGTATATATAACAACGCTTCTTTGTATCTTCTAATATTTTCCTTTAAAGCTGTCTGCTGTCCGACATCAAGTTTATGGAAAATTTCCTTGTTAGCATATCTGGTTTCCATTTTTTTTATTTCTTCTTCAAAATATCTGATGTTTCTTTTTATTTTCAAGCTTTTGCTTATATAAAAATATAGACCGCTCAAATAGTAGCAAGCAATGAAAGTTACTATGAGTGCTATAGAAATATAAAATAAGTTATTTATCATAACAAATTGTTATCATTAAAATATTTTATCGTAAATCAAACGATCTTCTGCATATGTTAAATATACTTATCCATGACTCATGAACCGAAACGGGAAAATATTTCATCAGTGGTTTCCAGTCTCTATATTACCACCTGGGATAGTAGCGATAAGGGGAATAAGGGAAAAAATATGGGTATGGATAATCCAGTGGGTACCAGGGATAAGGTTCATGGCGGAAATGAGTTTTTTCCTCCCACAAGTGTATTTCCAGGACGTTAATAAGGGGATAGCTGTAATAAGCGTTTCCGATCTTTCTGGTTTCTTCTCCTTTAATCCTGCCGGCCACGGTTATTTTTCTGCCATTATGAAAAATTTCCGGATCCAGAAAATCCTCATGAAAAAGAAGAAATCGACCTTGAGAAGCATCAAGATTAACAGGCTCACCCACGCGGCTGGTTTCAGTCTGATAAACTTCAAGCCATGATCCTTCAACCCGGTTTTCGATACTGACGATAACCCCTCCCAGAATCACAATTCTGCCCCTGAAGTCATCTGGATTATTTTTCAGTTGGGCGAATGAAATTTCCCTGTCAGACTGCTCGATTAATTTTGGAGAAATAACCTGAGAGCAGCCTTTAAAGAAAAAAGTTATTACTATAAGGAAATATATTATTTTCCTCAAGCTTCCCCCGTGTAGTTTTCATCACATAGCAACGTGTTGAAAAAGTCCTTATTAGACAGGCTGTGCAAAAATTCCAAGTGCAAGGAGCAAAAAAAGTTCAAGATCGCGGCGTAGTTAGGATACGTAAGAGTTTGAAGTTTTCGCAGCAACGCAGCATTTGGGAAATTTTCAACAGCCTGATAGATCAGCCTGATAGATCAAATCTGCTCAAAATCCAATACCTATTCCAACTCCGAAATGGAAACCAGTCCCTGCGGGAGAAGCTGTTCTTTCAGGCCACAAGTATATTTCACTTAACTCAATAATCGGATAAGTATACATTGTTTCCTGCAAAGGACGTGCTTCCTGACCAGATACAGAACCCAGAACCGTAACCTGTCTTCCAAGCCTGTATATAGCCGGATCCAGAAATTCCGGCGTGCTTACAAGAAACCTTCCCCCGGAGGACTTCCGGGTATCAGGACGATTCCCTGATCCAAGAGGATATTGAATAACGGCAAGCACTGTTATGTGAGGATAATTCTCTATCTCAAGAATGGTCCCTCCAAACAGGACGGTCTTGCCCATGCTTGCCTGCGGGTCCCGCAGAAGCCTTGAGAAATCAAGGTCATCATCAACGCGTTTCAAACCTTCCCTGGAAATTGCCGTTGCGCAGCTTGCAAGGGCAAGCGCAGCGCAAACCAGCAGCATAAGCATTGAAAAATTGTTAAATGGTGAATTATTTTTCATGTGCTTTTGAGAGCCTGAGAAAAAGATACGGGTTTAGTCGTTTAATCATGCTGGTTGCCAGGACAATATAGAAATGCCTCAATATCTTTTGGAAACTGATTGTGCAGGTCACTGAATGGACCATGCAAAACTTAACTCCTGCAAACTTCTCTGGAGTGCCGGCACGACTAATTCCATTAAGTTTCAGGATATAACTGTTCAAACCCTGTTGACTGCATTTCATTATACTGGCCTGATGCTCATAACAGGTATCCTGGAAGACTTGACCACTTTTTCAGCCACTGAACCGAATAAAATCTTGTCAACTCCCTTTCGCCCATGGGTCCCCATGACTATCAGGTCGATGTTTTCTTTTTGGGCAAATTTAAGGATTTCCTCATCAGCATACCCCCTTAATACTTCACCCCTGACATCAATCTTTTTAAAATTTTCCTGGATAAAAGCCTCCATTTTCTTTTGCGCTTCGGTCACGATCTGATCAATAAACTCCTGAACAGAAGTCACGGAAACACTGAAAGTGGCATGCTGATCCAGGCTTGGAGCGACATAGACCAGATGGACTTTGGCGTTGAGGTTTTCAGCCAGAGCTTGAGCATACGATGCAACCCTGGGGCTCATCTCTGAAAAATCTACAGCGCACAGGATATTTTTGATCTCAACCATAAATACCTCCCTGTTGAAATAAATTCAACCTTGAAAGCCTCCATCATAATTTCCAGCAACAATCTCAAGACACACACATATATATTATTAGTTTAGTGTATTAAAAATTAATGTAAAGATTTTTTGTTTTAGGATTTATAGAACAGAGCCAATTAATTGCGGAAATTATTTCAACTCTAATTCAGGATTAATTTACTTTTTGAGCAAATTCCATTTTTCCAGGATTAAATTAATATTTGCCGGATAAAATATGGCTTTTTCGGAAAGTTTTTTTCAAGATATTTTTCCCAATAACTTTTTTGAACAAACTGTTTTTGTGCTTATTTTTATTGTTCACATCAATTATCATCTTAAAAAAAATTTACCTTTGGCCAAGTCTGGTCTCTTACGGTTGAGCATTTGTGTATGGCATATTTTCTGCTTAAAATTACTGATTCATTCTGAAAGTCTTTTTTTCCAAGTACCGAACCCTTTGATTTTCAATTGGAACGCCTGGATGTTGGCGCGCATTTTATCAGTTGTGAACAGATGAACACAGCCTGTTCAATACCCAAAGACACTGAAAAAAATACTCTCAGTTACAAGCTGAGTTAGCCAGAATGAAAAACATACTTCTCCAGAAAAAACTGATCAGCAGCGCTCCTCTTATTTGTTAACCTGAAAAAACATTCAGGAAGATTGAGAATGGAATTTACAAAAAATTTTCAGGAAAACAGCACTGCCAGGGACAACACCTCTCATTCTGCTGCTGAGCCCTCGACTTCTGAAAAGTCAATCGCGGGATGGAAAAAAATCAAAAAAATAAATCTCATTAACAAGCTCAACTATACCCACTTTAATGACGAGACCATTCTGGTCAAATTAAAGCACAACGACTACGGCAGAGAGTTATTCTTAAAAGTAAAGCCTCAACCTTGTCTGAAAAACATCCTGGAGTGCCGCTGGATCCCTCTTAAGGGACTGGCTCAAAAACTCAAGTCATATACCATTGAGCACTTTCTGCTGTCTGATGGCCTCAAGTTCATTCGAGTGGACGCTAAAGTTCAAAGGTTTGATGACCAGGGAATAACCATGGAACTGCCTGAGTTCTGTTATGAGCTCAGTTCGCGTAAAATCAGAAGGCATGAGTGTTCCCATATTGACGTGGAGCTCATTCAAAACGGAATGATTTTTTATGGCCAGCTTATAGACTTCAGTTCGCAGGCCTTTAAAGTTGAAATTTCCATTAAACCGCCACAATCTTTTCAATGGATTCAACCTGATAGTCCGGTGTGTATAAATTTTAAAGAAAAAAGCATACTGCACTTTTCAGGTGAAGCCAACATAATCAGATATACACATGAGCAACAAAAGAGGTCTTATGTCCTTACTCCGGTTAAGAATCGGCTGACCAGGTTCAGGAGAAAAGAATATCGCAGTGCCAGATATACCTTGAACCCATCACCAATCGCTTTTTTCCCCCACCCCATAACAAAAAAAGTCATGACCTTGCCCATGTATGATATATCAGGCTCTGGATTTTCCTTAGAGGAAAATGAAGAAGACAGTGTTTTGTTTCCTGGCTTGATTCTACCCGAGATAAAAGTTGAAATTACGAATGATTGCAGTTTAAAATGCTTATCACAGGTAATCCACGTAAAAAAGACTGACAGTATTGAGCACGCGGGCATTAAATGCGGGCTGGCAATATTAGACATGAATATACAAGACCAGATGAAGCTCGCGAGGATTTTACACAGGTCAAACAACAATAAGAATTACTTATGCAATAAAGTTAACATAGATAGTTTGTGGAAATTTTTTTTCGATGCCGGACTTATGTACCCAGAAAAATATGGTGAACTTCAAAATTATAAAAAAAGATTTAAGCCAGTATATGAAAAAATATACAATGAGTCTATTCCCATCGCCAGACATTTTATTTATCAAGACAAAGGAATTATATATGAACATATAGCAATGCTCAGGCTTTTTACAAACTCGTGGTTGTTTCATCACTACGCTTCCACACTGGGGACATATAATGGTCCATCAATTAATATAATAAACCAAATAGCTCAATATGTTAATGATTATTATTTGCAATATTCATCTCATATGAGTTATATTATGAGCTACTACAGACCGGACAATAGATTTCCCGGCAGCTTATTTGACGGTTTTGCAAGGGAATTGAATAATGCCAATGGATGTTCAGTCTATCCCATGATCTGCCTTTATTTTAATAAACATCTGAAAAAAGATTTTGATTTGCCTTCCAGCATAAGTATTGAACCGGCAAAATTCGAGGACTTGCTGGAGCTGAAACATAGCATGGGCAGAGGGTACAGCAGTTTAATGTTTAGTGCCTTAGATTTTGATCAGAATCTGTTTGATAATGATGAGTTGTCTTCAGAGTATGAAAATGTGGGGTTTAAAAGAGAAAAGCACCTCTTTTCAGTTAAAATTTATGGCAAACTCAAGGCTGTGTTCCTGGTTTTATCATCAGAACCTGGAATTAATTTATCAGGCTTAACCAATAGTATACACGTTTTTATCATAGATGATCAGGATTTTTCCAAAAAACCCTTTTATATGGTGCTGTATAAGCTTCAAAAATACTTTCAAGACAAAAATATCCGCGTGTTGATTCATCCCACAAGTTATGCCCTGGAAAAGGGCATCCCACACAAAAAAACATACAATCTCTGGGTAACCAGTTCACTATATGTGGACAACTTTATCAGTTTTATAAAAAACCAGTGAACCTGTTGGTCTGACTCCTGACTCCCGACCACTGATTCACCGACTTACCGACTCACCGACTCACCGATTCACCGACTCACCGATTCACCGATTCACCGACTCACCGACTCACCGATTCACCGACTTACCGATTCACCGATTCACCGACTCCTGAACCCCCTTCTCTCGCCTCGGCCCTTATCCCTTGGCCCTCCTCCCCTTTCTTTCACAATTTGAACCTTGACTTCCAGTGATATATATCTTTAAAGGTAAGATCATGATCCGGCAACACTTTTACTGCCATTAACAAAAGAACAATGCTCAATAAGAGGAGAAGCCAATGAAAACATCCAGCCTTTTATTCGCGTCGCTCCTGTGCTTGCTGCTTATGTTCGGAAGCACAGGCTGCGAAGATCCGGCGGAAATATCTGTCGCTCCGGAAGAAAAGTCCCAGCCTCTTGCCGAGGACCCTTCCCAGTTAGAGCCTGAATCTGAGCCTGTCACTCCTGATCCGGAAATGGCCGCTCCAAAACCAGGTCCACTGCTCCCGGAAAATTTTAGTCCTGAAAAGGAATAAGCAGAGTGACAGTCCTTTAACTTGAACTCTTGCATGGTATCATTATTGCTAATAAATGAATATTGGGTTTGAGCCCATGAAACAGAAACTATTCCCAGGTTTATCGTCCTGACACTGTCAACCATGATTGTTCATTCTCGTTAAATGCGAAATTAAATACCGCAAATGACCTGTTCCGATAAAACTGGACTTCTATCCTGTGTTTGCGACTGAAGAAATTGAATCAGATGATTGCGGCGAGATTTGTGAGACTTACCCAAATGGATGAAAAAAGTCAGCCTCAACCTTTAATTCTTTTGTAATCTGTTCAGGAAGGTAGCAGCAATGACTGTCCAGACAAGGCCAAAATGCCCTCGCTGCGGCAAAAGATGGTCAGAGCCTCTGGAAATCCCTTCAGAGATGCTTTTGACAACCATGATAGCCATTGCCCGGAATGGCGGCCTGCATTGTGATGCCTGTGTTGAGGAGATGAACAGGAAATGGATCAAAGAGGTTATTCCCTCTCAGATATACATGCAATAATATTCTTTAATCACATGGCGTCCCCAGGGGGATTTGAACCCCCGTTACCGGCGTGAGAGGCCGGCGTCCTGGGCCACTAGACGATGGGGACAAGGGAATAGAATGAGATGATATGGTGGGCCGTGCAGGGATCGAACCTGCGACTCTCTGCTTAAAAGGCAGATACTCTACCTACTGAGTTAACGGCCCACTTGCTTAAAAACATGATAATTAATCGTCATAAAAAAAATTGTCAATAAAAAATTAGGAGGCCTGAACCTCCAGCCATTGATAATCAGGAAAAAAGTTAAGGTCCAACCTGTTGCTGTCTATTATCTTTGACCAATAATCTCAACCCCGTCCATATAAGGTCTTAAAGCCGCGGGAATGATTACTGAACCGTCTTCCCGCTGAAAATTTTCAAGGATGGCCACCATGGTTCTGCCCACAGCCAGTCCTGAACCGTTAAGGGTATGCACAAATTGTGGTTTCTTACCCTGATTGGGCTTGAACCTTATATTACCTCTCCTGGCCTGAAAGTCCTCAAAATTGGAACAGGATGATATTTCCCTGTATCTGTCCTGACCGGGCAGCCAGACTTCTATGTCATAGGTTTTGGCTGATCCAAAGCCAAGGTCCGCGGTACAAAGGGTCACCACCCTGTAATGAATTCCAAGAAGCTGCAGGATTCTTTCAGCATGAGAAAGAAGTTTTTCCAGCTGTTCGTAGGATCTTTCAGGGTGTGTAAACCAGACCAGCTCCACCTTATTGAACTGATGCTGCCTGATAATGCCTTTGGTATCCTTGCCATGGGAACCCGCCTCTGAACGAAAACACGCTGTATAGGCTGCAAACCCTTTGGGCAAATCATCCTCAGAAAGCACCTCTTCCCGGAAAATATTGGTCAGAGGGACCTCTGCCGTGGGTATTAGAAAATAATCCCAGTTTTCCAGCTTGAAAAGGTCTGACTCAAATTTGGGAAGCTGTCCGGTTGCCGTCATGCTTGTTCTGTTGACCATCAGGGGGGGGATTGTTTCCGTATAGCCATGCTGTCTGGTCTGCACATCGAGCATAAAATTGATCAATGCCCTTTCCAGGCGGGCAGCCCAGCCAAAATAAAATACAAATCTTGATCCTGTAACACTGGCCGCCCTCTCAAAATCCAGTCCCTTGAGTTCAGTCCCTATTTCCCAGTGCTCTCTGGGGTTAAAGGAGAACCCGGGTTTATTTCCCCACCTTTTGATTTCCAGATTGTCTTCTTCACTTTTGCCCTGGGGCACATCTTCATGGACAATATTGGGAACAGACATGATCCAGTCATTAACTTTCTCATCGATCTCCCTTAAGACCGCGTCCATTTCCTTGATCCTGGACGACAGTTCACCAAGACCAGATATCAGCCCGGATGCGTCCAGACCCTGTTTTCTGGCTCTGGCAACTTCAGCTGAAGCTTTATTGCGCTCCATTTTAAGTTCTTCAGTCTTCTGAATTACCTGCCTGCGCTCCTGATCCAGCATGAGAAAATAATCCATGTCCAGGTTTGATCTTCTCTTTTTCAAGCTCTTTGCCACCAGTTCAGGGTGCTTACGAATAAATTTTATATCCAGCATGGTGTGTTTCCGAGAATCTTTTTTTTAGGATTAAAAGATTATGGATTAAAGGATTAAGGGTTAGGGGAAAGATTGTGTTCAACGTTCAATGTTCAAGGTTCAAGGTCAAGAAAATTAGGGATTAGAGGATTAGGGGATTAAGGGCAGACATCCGATGTCTGAGATCCGTCATCCGACATCCGTCCCCTGACTCCCGACCACTGATTCACAGATTCACCGACTCACAAACTCACCTATTAACCGATTAACCGACTCAGAGATTAACCGACTCACCGATTCACCGACTCACCGATCGACCGACTTACCGACTTTGCCTGCCCAAAAATTACTGATTTGTCAAAGAAAACCAACAATTCTGTTTTTTTAAAAAAAATGTTAGCACTCGACCTTGACGAGTGCTAACAGTATGTTTATAAGTCCTGATGTTTTGTTTGACCCCAAAATATTAAAAAATCTTTTATGGAGGTAAATGTTATGAACTTAAAGCCGTTGCACGACAGAGTGCTGGTCAAACGTCTAGAGGAAGAAGAAGTCACCAAGGGCGGAATCATTATTCCCGATACTGCCAAGGAAAAACCCATTAAGGGAAAAATTGTCGCGGCCGGTCCGGGCAAGACATCGGACGATGGCAAGTTAATAGCCATGTCAGTAAAGGCCGGAGATAACGTGCTTTTCAATAAGTATGCCGGCACTGAAGTCAAGATTGATGGTGTTGAGCACCTGGTTATGCGTGAAGACGATATCCTGGCTATCATTAAGTAGAAATCCGGTTTACTAATTTTTTAAGGAGGAAATAATATGGCTGCTAAGCAGATAATGTTTGATGTAAAAGCTCGCGAGAAGCTTCAGAGAGGAATGGATAAGCTGGCTGAGGCTGTCAAGGTCACCCTGGGACCCAAAGGCAGAAACGTGGTTATTGAAAAATCTTTTGGATCACCAACCATAACCAAAGACGGTGTAACCGTTGCCAAGGAAATCGAGCTTGAAAACAGGTTTGAAAATATGGGCGCCCAGATGGTTAAGGAAGTTGCTTCCAAGACCAGCGATGTGGCAGGAGATGGAACCACCACGGCCACAGTGCTGGCCCAGGCCATTTTCGATGAAGGCGTTAAGCTCGTAGCTGCCGGACGAAATCCCATGGCCATCAAGCGCGGCGTTGAAAAGGCCGTGGAAGCGGTTGTGGCAGAGCTTGACAAAATAGCCAAGCCCACCAGAGATCAGAAAGAGATCGCCCAGGTAGGCACCATTTCCGCCAACAACGACGCAACCATCGGCAACATCATTGCCGAGGCCATGAACAAGGTTGGCAAGGAAGGCGTAATAACAGTAGAAGAAGCCAAAGGTCTGGATACAACCCTGGATGTTGTTGAGGGTATGCAGTTTGATCGCGGTTATCTTTCCCCATATTTTGTAACAGACGCGGAAAAAATGGTCTGCGAGATGGATGAGCCCCTGATCCTGCTGTGCGAAAAAAAGATCTCCACCATGAAAGACCTTCTGCCTGTGCTGGAACAGGTGGCAAAGATGAGCAAGCCTCTGGTCATCATTTCCGAAGACATCGAAGGCGAGGCCCTGGCTACTCTGGTGGTCAATAAACTTCGCGGCACTCTTCAGGTCACCGCGGTCAAGGCTCCTGGATTCGGTGAAAGACGCAAGGCCATGCTCCAGGATATCGCCATTCTCACCGGCGGACAGGTTGTGTCCGAAGATCTGGGCATAAAGCTTGAGAACGTTTCAGTTAATGACCTTGGAAGCGCCAAGCGCGTGGTCATTGACAAGGAAAACACCACCATCGTTGATGGAGCTGGCAAAAGTGAAGATATCAAGGCCAGGGTCAAGCAGATCCGCGCTGAAATTGACGAGACCACTTCTGATTACGATCGTGAAAAGCTCCAGGAAAGGCTGGCCAAAATAGTGGGCGGAGTCGCTGTCATCAATGTCGGAGCTGCCACTGAAACTGAAATGAAGGAAAAGAAAGCCCGTGTTGAGGACGCTCTCAACGCTACCAGGGCCGCTGTAGAAGAAGGCATCGTGCCCGGCGGCGGAGTGGCGTATATTCGTTCTCTGCCTGCATTGGACAAGGTCAAGTTTGCTGATGATGATGAAAAGGCCGGTGTGGATATCGTTCGAAAAGCCATTGTCACACCTCTTCGCCAGATCTGCATCAATGCCGGTTTTGAAGGCGCTCTGATCATTGAAAAAGTCAAGTCCCTCAAAGATGGACATGGCTTTAATGCCGCAACCGGCGAATACGAAGATCTAATCAAGGCCGGAGTAATTGATCCCAAAAAGGTGACACGCATTGCCCTGCAAAACGCTTCTTCAGTGGCCTCACTGCTTATGACCACGGAAGCAGCCATTGCTGAAAAGCCTGATGACAAGAAAGATTCTCCCGCCATGCCCGGTGGAATGGGCGGAATGGGCGGAATGGGCGGAATGTACTAATTCCCCTGTTATTAAAATAGATAACGCAAAAAGGCCGGACAAGAGTCCGGCCTTTTTTTTCGTTTCTAGAATTGTCTTTATCACCTTTTCAGAAAAGCTTTTTTTATAGACATCCTAGGCAAAAATTTTTGACAGCGTCCTGGACCTCAGGGTCATGATTGCCAGGAAAATATTACCTGAATTGAGTGATTTTTTACTGAAACTGTTAGAGATGGCTTTGCTCGCAATGACAGGTTCAGGTTGAACACCGGTTTTTGCGAAATCTGTTATAACGATTTAGTCTTGGAGCATTGCAACCTCATAATTCAATTGAGTCACCAGTCTCGGGCAGAAATCCGCTCACGCCAGCCTGGACCAGCTTATCCCTCACCAGATGCCCGTTCATTCTTCTTTCATTACGCTGCATATGCACTGCAGCCAGGTAGTTAATTCCTGCTGCCCTGGCAAAGGACACAGCCTGGATTACATTGCTGTGACCATGAGTCTTTGTGTTCAGGGTAAAAGTCTCGAATATGCCCAGATCACAGTCTTGAACTATTTTCAGGGCCTCATCAGGTACCTTGCCGTCTCCTGTGTAAAAAAGGCTTTTTCCTTCAAAGTCAAACCTCACTCCAAGACTCGGTACTGAGTGATCAATATCAACTGCCCGTGCTAAAATACCCGAAACTTCAAAATCTTTGGAAGAATTTACTTCAGAAAAGATAATCTTAAAGGAAAGATGGTTGATCGCAGATGGGTATGCCAGTTCCATGGACTCTGTCACAGCATCCTTAAGACCAGGCACGCCGCAGATATGAAGTTTTTTTTCCCGGCCATGTTCACTTAATCTCAGCAGCAGCTGGGGCAGCCCAAGAAAATGATCCCCATGCAAATGAGATATCCATATCCCGTCGAGTTCAAGGGGTCTTGGAGCGGCCTTCCAGAATGCCGGGGCAGCTGTAAAGCCGCAATCAAGAAGGATGAACCTTTCATCTCCTTTATGGCAAAATTTAACCAGCACACTTGTGTTGGTTAAATCTTCATCAAAGGCTTCCCCGACACCGCAAAAAACTGCTTCCATGCTGGGGTCGCTTTTTTTAAAGATTTCTGGGTTATCTGTCATGACGATGGTCCATTATATTGGGATTGAAAAGACGGGATTGAAGAGAAATGGAAAAAGTGAATCTGGTTTATTCAGCTAAAAAATGCCTTTTGCCTGATTCTGGGAAATTTTAAAGGCAACGGAAAAAAGATGATGGATAAAGTCCACATATTCAACCGCCACGTTGTCAGGAACCTTAATTCGGGCTGGAGCGAAATTGACAATGCCCCTGATGCCTGCTTCCAATAAATAATTCACCGCTCTTTGAGCCCTCTCGGGCGGAGTTGTGATTATGCCGATCTCAACATTAAGCTCCCGGGTCTTCTCTGGAAGTTTGCTGGAGCAGATTACTTCCAGGCCGGCTATTTCCTCTCCTATCTTGAATGGATCGCAGTCAAAGGCGCCGACTATGATGAATCCTCTTTTGCGAAGCACCCCATATCTGAGAAGAGCCCGTCCCAGGTTACCCACTCCGACCAGCGCGACATTCCATGTCCGGTCAAGACCAAGGCTCTGCTTGATTGCTTCCTTGAGCTCAAAGACATGATAACCTACTCCGCGAAGCCCGAATTCGCCAAAATAAGCCAGATCTTTTCGAATCTGGGATGGATTCACACCGCAGGACACGGCCAATTTTTCTGATGATATTACCTTGACACCCGAACGCTCCATTCCTTCCAGCTCCTGCACATAAATGGCAAGCCTGGAAATGGTGGCTCTGGGAATGCGATCGTATTTCTGGTGAGGAGACATAGTGAAATTTTTAACAATCAAGTCCTTAAAAAAGGGGAGAGCTTAAAATCTCTCCCCTTGTGAAAAGACTAGACGAAGGGGTTGGCAAACAAAAGAATCAGGTTGATAACCAGAGCGTAAATAGCCAGAGACTCGATCATGGCCAGACCGATAAGCATGGTAACTGTAATTTTACCGCTTGCCTCGGGATTGCGTGCTGTGCCTTCACAAGCGCCTTTAAGGCCAAGGCCCTGTCCAATACCGGTTCCAAAAGCGGCAATACCCATGCCGATGGCGGTTGCCAGGGCGATGCTGGAAATTACCTCAGGAGCAACGTCAGCGGCAAAAGCGACACTGGCCAGACCAACCAAGAAAAATGTGTTCAGCAGCACCAAAAAAATCTTACGCATTACTTAAACCTCCTAAAAGTGTTATTTAATTTGGTCTAAAGACCATTTCCCCCTTAATTAATGAGCTTCTTCAAAAGCGCCTTTGAGATACATCATGGTCAGCATGAAGAATATGAAAGCCTGCATTGTCTTCATGAGCAGAAAGAGAATAAATATGGGCAGAGAACCAAGTAAAGGCGCAAGCAGGAACATCAGAGCGATAACAATTTCCTCGCCGCGGATATTCCCGAAAAGCCTGAGTGTCAGTGAAAGAGGCCTGGCCAGATGGCTGACTATTTCTATGGGAAACATGATGGGCGACAGCCACCAGTAAGGACCTGTGAAGTGTTTGATATACTTCACCCCATGCAGCTTCAACCCCCAGTAATTATAGTAGAAAAACACAAACAAACCCATGCTGGCAGTGGTGTTGATGTTGGCTGTAGGAGCGTCTGAGCTGGGCAGTAATCCAGTTATGTTACAGAACCAGATATAAATGAACAGGGTAAAAAGAACAGGAAAAACCTTGCGCCCGGATTCACCCATATTGGCCACCACAAAATCTTCCACGGATTTTATTAAAAACTCAAAGAAATTTTGCGCTCCCCTTGGAACAAGGGTCATCCTCTTGGTGGCCATCCATCCCAGCAACAAAAGCAGAATAATAACTGCCCAAGAATAAACAACATGATAAGGGATGTACAAACCGAATATTTTCGGAATTTGTCCCAGAATCAGAAATTGGTGTAAATCGCCAGCCATTTCCTAAGCCTCCTTGAGTTTTTGACCAACCAGAGTGGCGCCAAATATTAATACATTCAAAAGGACAACACTTAAGCCAATCAACAGAGAGAAAACATTCGCCTTCCAGTACACAATGCAAATATACAAAACCAGGCCGGTAAGACCAAGCCTGACATAAAAACTGAATAAAAGAGGAGTTACAGCGCCCTTTTTAACGTGCACCAATTCCTGGATGAGCCTGGCCAGAAAATAAAAATTAAACGTGCCCAGAACAGCTCCCACGACAAAGCCCACGAAAACTGGACTGGAAAAGAAAATCAAAAAAATGGCTGCGCCCAGAAAGCTCAGGTAAATCTGGTTGCGGACCATTACCCTGACCTGATGAAGAACCAGGCCCCGGCCGTGAAGAAAGGCTTCAATCTTTTTGTTAATCCTGTCCGGAATCACGTTGTTTGTCCGCCTCGTGAATTTTCTTGGCTTCCTGATACATGTTTTTGAATCCGGCCGCAATCCCAAAAATCAGGAAACTAATCAAAAACCACGGTTGTGTCCCGAGCCACTTGTCCAAAAAATAACCAATCAGAAATCCTACAAAAGTACAGGTAACAAGATGAATGCCCAAAAGACTGGCTTTGCCCAGGTCTCCCCACACAGCCTGTTTATTTTTGGATTTAAAAAACATATTATTTCAGGTACTTTTTTCCCAAATGTTCGTGCTTTCATTCACAAAGTCGATTTTTAGCACACCCATTTACTTAAAGTCAATCTTATTCATGGCTGGAATTTTTTTTCAGAAAAAAATGACTGACCGTCCTCTTGTTCCCAGAAAATTACGATCTTGCTATCTTAAAAAGATAAATTTATACTTACATATTAAGTTTACAAGTGAATTAACCCAGAGGAATTGATGAAAAAAAACAAACCATTGTCAGCTTCCAGGCTAAGCGTTGCTCTCTCGCCTTCAAGGCTTGGATTCTCCCACACCGGAACTGTCCGGTCCAGTGACTTTGATTCAAGAAAATGTCAGCAAAGGGCTTTTGAAGCCCTGGAACTGGCTTTGACAATAGACCGTCCCGGCTACAACGTTTACCTCTGCGGCGAAAAAGGTCTGGGCAGAACCAGATTCGTCAAAGATTTTCTTACACCCAGGGCTGGATGCATGAAAATCCCTGGTGACTATATTTATGTCAACAATTTTCATGACCCGGATCAGCCCATAGCCATTGAAATACCTCCAGGCACCGCTAGAAAATTCAAAAGAGATCTGAACGCATCCGTAAAAAAAATCAGGGAGTCCATACCCTCAGGTTTTGAACAGGATTTCTATGTACGCAAACACGGGGATCTTGTTAAGGAATACAATGAAATCCGCGAAAATCTTCTCAGCCGCATGGAAAATCAGGCCAATAAAAACGGCTTCAACCTCAATGTTGATGAAACCGGATCCCTGACTCTTTTTCCTTTAGTTGAAGGCAAGGTACTGACGCCCGAGGAATTCGAGAAATTGAACCCTGACATCAAAAAAAATCTCAAACAGGATAGCAATAAAATTATGGAAGCCCTTCTGGGCCTTTCCAGACAGATAACCAAAAAGGAACAGGATCTCAGGGAAAATGAAAAACAACTGGACCAGGAAGTTGCCGGTGAGAGGGTTGATGTCTGCCTTAAGGAGCTTCTTGAGGGCTATGATCACATCCCCAGACTAAAAGAATTTCTGGATGACCTTAAAAATGATATTCTGGAAAACATTGAGCATTTCAAGCCCAAGGAGCAGACTCAGGAAACACCGGCCGATTTTTTCGGGGGAAGCCAGGAGGGTTTCTTCTCAAGGTATGAAGTAAATATCTTTGTGGATAACTCAGCCATAAAAGGAGTGCCCATACTCATTGAGGACAACCCTGTCTATTTCAATCTCCTGGGCTGCATAGAACGTGAGTCAGAAATGGGCACTTATTACACAGACTTCACTCTGATCAAGGCCGGGAGTATTCATAAGGCCAATGGAGGATTTCTGGTGCTTCGGGCCGAAGACATTCTCTCCCAGCCCCAGTCCTGGGAAGGATTATTGAGATGCCTGCGTTCAGGAAAGGCTGAAATTGACGATCCTTCAGATCATTATGATATGGTCCGCACCAGGACTATCCGACCTGAGCCTTTTCCCCTGGATATCAAAATCATAATCATCGGATCCGACGATGTTTATGATATCCTGCTTGATGCTGACGAAAGGTTTGCCAAACTGTTCAAGATCAAGGCTCACATGCAGGAATCCATGGCCAGAAACAATGATTCCATCCATGAACAGAGCCTGATCCTGGCCAGAATAGCTTCTGACAATAATCTGAGAAAGTTCAATAGACAGGCTGTGGCAGCCCTTGTGGATCATTCCTCAAGGCTGGCCGGAGACCAGCAGAAACTCTCCCTGAGGTTATCTCATATTTCCGAACTTATGATCGAGGCCGACGCCTTTGCCTCCATGGAAAATAAGCTTCAGGTGGACGGGGACTCAGTCCGGAGGGCTCTGGAAGCAAGGAAATACCGTCTTAACCTTTATGAAGATGAGTTTTTATCCGAATATGAACGGGAAGCAATCAAAGTGCCCACTCACGGCTACAGCATAGGCCGGGCCAACGGCCTCTCAGTTTCAGCTTTCGGGGATTATATTCTGGCCCTGCCCCACCAGATATCCTGCACAACCGGAGTTGGACATGGGGGCATAATGGACCTGGAACGCGAGGCAGAACTTGGCGGCCCCATCCACACCAAGGGCATGATGATCATAAAGGGCTATCTCCAGAATCTTTTTGCCCAGGATAAGCCCCTGGTTCTTTCAGGAAGCCTCTGTTTTGAACAGAGCTACGCCCACATTGACGGAGATTCAGCCTCTGGAGCGGAACTGGCTGCCCTGCTTTCAGCGCTTTCCGCGACACCCATTAATTTATCCTACGCCTTTACCGGCGCGGTAAGCCAGTCCGGAGCCATAATGGCCGTAGGAGAAGTGACCAGAAAAATCGAAGGTTATTTTGAAGTATGCAAAAGAAAAGGTCTCACAGGAGGACAGGGAGTGATAATCCCCAGGGACAATGTCACCCACCTCATGCTCAGTGACGCGGTTATCAAGGCGGCCAGGGAAAAAATGTTTCATATCTATGCTGTGGAAAGCATTGAACAGGCCATGGAAATTCTGACCGGAATCAAGGCCGGAAAGAAACTGACCAATGGCAGCTTCTCTCCCGGGTCAATCTACCATCTGGTCAATGAACGGCTCAGACAGCTGGCTCATCTGGCCGATCAGAAAGTCAGGAGGAAGGGCCAGGGGACAAGGGGCAAGGGACAATTTTAAGAAAATTTAGGGATCGAGGAATTGAGGAATTCTGGGATTCGCGGACATCGGTCGTCAGACATCCGACTCACCGATTCACCGATTCACCGACTCACCGATTCACCGACTTACCGATTCACCGTCATGCACAACTCTGACCTTTTGTCCTTCCTGCAAAAAATCAGCTCCCCCAATGACAATCAGTTCCCCGAATTCAACTCCCTGCATAATCTGAATACCCTGGCTGGTGATATCTCCAGGGCACGAACGCTGCTTATGGC
>Ga0209498_1000612_pt1 | contig 22110 bp, 20 predicted proteins | sample WalLakDeSediment_FD_184131 | JGI IMG/M metagenome (GOLD analysis project Ga0209498, IMG submission 184131) | Lake sediment microbial communities from Walker lake, Nevada to study Microbial Dark Matter (Phase II) - Walker Lake 11/02/13 Deep... | ecosystem: Environmental > Aquatic > Freshwater >...
TCTTGGTTTAATAAAAAATGCTAACATCAGAATTGAAGTCGAGAATGGTTACGCTACAAAAATTACAGGCGGAGTCTTCGCTAAAAAATTAAAAGTAATGCTGGACAAAGTTGGAAAAGATGCACGAAACATTGCCGAGTTTGGTATTGGTACAAATGACTCTGCTAAACTGAGTGGTGTTTTACTGGAAGATGAAAAAGTTATGGGCACAATTCATATTGCAGTGGGAAACAATGTTTCAATGGGTGGAAGTGTAAATGTCCCGATTCATCTTGATGGAGTTGTGAAGAAGCCAACTGTCTGGATGGATGGAAAATTATTGATGAAGGATGGGAAGCTTCTGGTATAATTATTTATTAACGAGAATATTATAAAATTGTAGCCCCGACTTTTAAGTCGGGGTTTAATTAATCATTCCTTTCTTATTCAACGATCAATATTTAATTTTGAATAGATTTAATAAATAAAAGAGTATCTGAAAAAATGCCCATAGTTCCAATCACCATGTGCGGTGATAAAATCCTCAGGAAAAAGTCAGCAAAAGTCACCGAGATTGATGATGACATCATCGGAATTATTTCCGATATGTTTGAAACAATGCGCAACGCAAGCGGTATTGGTTTGGCTGCCAACCAGATAGGTTTGAATAAGCAGATATTTGTTGTTGATGTTTCGCCGGTTGAAGGCTATGAAAACTACAAGCCTGTTGCGATGATAAATCCTAAAATCATTTCTAAGTCGGATGAAACTAACTTTATTGAAGAAGGGTGTTTAAGCATCCCTGAGCTGCGTGCTGAAGTGATAAGACCAAAGAATATCTTCATATCTTTTTTTGATGTGAATATGAAAGAACATACAATTGAAGCCGATGAACTTTTTGCCCGGGTTATTCAGCACGAGTATGATCATCTTCAGGGTATTTTATTCATTGACTACTTTGACGATGAAATGAAAAAGCGTTATAAGAAACATCTTGAAAAAATCAGGAAACGTAAATTAGATATTGACTATCCGATAAGCTCTTCTACTGATTATTTGTTGATCAAATAGGTGTCCAATGAACATTATCTTTATGGGCACACCAGATTTTTCTCTTCCTTCCTTAAAAATTCTTCTTGGAAGCAAACATAATATAGTAGCAGTTGTAACTCAGCCCGACAGAGAACGGGGAAGAGGACAAAAGCTTTCATTCACACCGGTTAAACAGTTTGCTGTCGAAAACAATATTCCTATTTATCAACCTGAAAAGCTAAAAGGTAATTCAGAATTTGTTGAACAAATGAAGGCATTAGAGCCAGATTTATTTGTTGTTGTTGCTTTCAGAATTTTACCGAAGGAAATCTTTGAAATACCAAAATTCGGGTCATTCAATTTGCACGGATCATTTCTTCCTAAGTACCGTGGTGCTGCACCGATCCAGTGGGCGTTGATTAATGGTGAAACTGAAACAGGACTGACTACATTCAAGCTTGCTGAGAAAGTAGATACCGGGAATATTTATCTTCAACAAAAAGTTGAAATATATCCTGATGATAATTTTGAAACACTTCACGATCGAATGAGTGAACTCGGTGCGAAAATGGTTTTCGAGACAGTTAATCTTATCGAAAGCGGAAATTATGAATTGAAGCAGCAGGATGATTCACTTGCTTCACCAGCACCAAAAATTACCAAAGAAATTTGTTTGATTGATTGGAAAAAATCTGCCAGAGAAATTCATAATCTTGTAAGAGGATTATCACCGCATCCTGCAGCATACTTCATCTTTAATAATAAAGTAATAAAGATCTATAAAACTGAAGTCGTAACCGGAATGAACCTGCAGCCTTTTCAATTTCATCAAACAAAAACTGGACTCATTATCGGCTGCGGAAAAGATTCTTTGCGTATTCTTGAAATCCAGCAGGAAGGAAAGAAGCGTATGAACATTGAAGAGTTTTTAAGAGGATTTTCAATTCAGAAATAACTTCATCAAACACATCCTGTGAATAATAATTTCATTTGTAACCGACACTTTCAAATTTTTTCAATAGCATTTACTGCAAAATCTTTCTGTAAATTTTTATAGATTGTATTTCAAGATATTATCATTATTCACTTCCAGACTAAAAAATAATGACAACTGAAATCCTCCTCGTTGTAATAGCATTAATATTTGCATTAGTATTCTTTATAACGGGTAAACTACGAGTTGATGTTACAGCTTTGATAGTTCTCTGTTTTCTTGCAATATCAGGTTTAGTAACTCCGCAGGAAGCAGTCTCAGCATTTGGAAATCCTGCCGTTGTTACAATATGGGCAATGTTTATACTAAGTGGTGCTCTTGTTAAGACTAATATAGCAAACGTAATTGGCAGCAGAGTATTAAAACTTTCCGGTAGAAGTGAAACGGGTTTAATACTTGGGATTATGTCCATTTCAGGATTGTTGTCTGCTTTTATGAATAACATTGGTGTTGCAGCGTTAATGCTGCCAGTAGTAATGTCTGTATCAAGGTTTACTAATCACTCACCGTCTCGTCTTTTGATACCAATGGCATTTGGAGTGCTGCTTGGCGGCACAACTACAATTTTGACCACGATGAATATTCTTGTGAGCAATTCATTGCTGGAAAATGGTTTCAAGCCATTTGGAATATTTGATTTTACGCCTGTTGGAATTTTTGTGCTTGCCGGAGGAATACTTTTTATGGCTTTCATTGGAAAGAATTTTCTCCCGAAAAGAGATCTTATAAAAGAATCATTGAGCGAGGGTAAAGATCTTAAAGATCATTATGAATTGCAGGAGAGAATGAATTCGCTCAGATTACCCGAAGGCTCGCTCCTGGCAGGAAAATCAATCGCTGAAATTGGCATTGGAACATTAACTGGATTAACTGTTGTTGCTTTAATCAGAAACGGGAAGACAATCCTTGCCCCCGAACCTTCAATGAAACTTGAGGTTTCGGATGTTATGGTAATCGAAGGAAGGCTGGACAGATTAAATGAATTTATCGGCTGGAAAAAACTTCAAATTGATGGAGATGACAAAGTTTTAAACACTATTGATTTAAGCGGGATCAATTACGCTGAGGTTACAATTCCGGATAACTCTTCAATGATTGATAAATCATATTATGAAATTCATTTCAGAAAAAACTATGGAATTAATGTTTTTGCGATTAAGTCTGGAGAAAAAATTTATCATGGTAACCTGGCTTCTCACAGAATTAATCCAAACGATGTGCTGATTGTCCGCGGCAGGGAAGATAGTTTGAAGAAATTAGAATCGGCAGGGGAGTTCACTGATTTCAAAATTATGACTAAAGATGAAGTTGATGATAAATATAAAATTAATGAACAGCTCTTTGTTATAAATATCTCCGATGATTCTGCCCTTATTGGAAAAACATTATCAAAAAGCAGGATGGGTGCAGTCTTTGGATTGCATATTCTGGCAATAGTACGCGGCGATGAAAAAATAATAATGCCGGAACCTGATGAACTAATTCAAAGCGGAGATAAACTTGTTATCAGCGGATTAAAGTATGATCTCGATTTACTTCGAGGTCTGCAGGAACTAAAAATTGAAAACGAATCAATAATTACGGAGAAAGAATTAGAATCTGATCAGATTGGACTTATTGAAGTTTCCCTTTCGCCCCGTTCAAATGTTGTTGGCAAAACACTTCGTGATATTCATTTCAGAACGAAATATGGATTACAGGTAATTGCAGTATGGAGAGAAGGCAAAGCTATTCGTACTGATCTTCGTGACATAGAGTTGAAATTTGGAGATGCGCTGCTGCTAATGGGAAAGAGAGACAATGTAAAATTTTTAATAGAGAATAATGATTTTATTATTCTAAGTCAGGAGCTGCGGCAGGTATTGAATAAAAAGAAAGCGCCAGTCTCTGCGGGCATAATGTTACTTTTTATTATTACGGTTTTTTTGGGCTGGCTGCCGATTTCAACCGCTGCTTTATCTGCCGTTGTTTTAATGATTTTAACCGGCTGCCTGATGATTGAAGATGCCTATAAATCAATTGACTGGAAAGCGATATTTTTAATTGCAGGTATGATACCGCTTGGAATTGCCATACAAAAAACTGGTGCCGCAGATTTAGTTTCATCACAGATTCTTTTGATGCACAACTGGATTGGTGATTGGGGAGTACTTGTTTTGCTTTATCTGATGATTACGATTGCTGCGGTCTTCATTCCAACCTCTGCGCTTGTGGTGTTTACCGCACCAGTTTTTATTTCAATAGCAAACCAGCTTGGCATTTCTCCTTATACAGTAATGATGGTGCTGGCAGTAAGTTCATCAGCGAGCTTCATTAGTCCCGTTTCTCATCCTGCAAATGTTCTTGTAATGGGACCAGGCGGATACAAGTTCTCTGATTACACAAAGGTTGGTCTGCCGCTATCATTTGTTGTAATGATAATTGGTCTCGTAATGATTTCTATTTTCTGGCCGCTTTAGTTTTGTCAGAATGGAAAAAATATCGGGATAAAAATAGTCGCAAGAATTAAAAATAAAATATTCAGCGGCGCTCCGACTCTAAGGAAGTCTGAAAATTTATATTGACCAACTCCAAATATCATCGTATTAGTTTGATAACCAACAGGAGTCATAAAACTTGCTGAAGCCGCAAAAGTTACAGCCATCAGTAATGGTCTTGCACTTATTCCCATTGATTCAGCAACTGCTATAGCTATAGGTGCGAGCAAAACAGCACTTGCATTGTTGGACATAATTTCAGTTATCAAACTTGTTATAAGATAAAACGCCGCAACAATTGCAACTGGTCCTAAGAAACCAATCAGGGAAGTAATTTCATTTGCAAGCAGGAGTGCAGTGCCTGTTTTCTCGAGTGCGATTCCTAATGATAAGATCCCTCCAAGAAGAAACACAATACTCCACTCAATTGACTTATATGATTCTTCCAGCGAAATACATTTTGTGAAGACCAGCAATATGCATCCAATGATAGCGCTGATCATTATAGGCATAATATTAAGCGTTGCAGTTACAATCACACCTGCGACTATTAACAAAGCAGGAATGATTTTACTTTTTCTGTACTTTGGAAGATCAACACCGGAAACGAGAACAAAATCAGGATCGCGTTTTAAATCCTCAAGATTTTCTTTTCTAACCTCGAGCAGAAGAGCATCACCAGCTTTTAGTTCAAGATTAATGAAATCTGAATGAAACAATTGCCCGCTGTGTCTTAACGCCAATGCATTAGCGCGGTAAAGATTTCTGAACCTTGATGATTTAATTGTTTTACCAATCAACCTTGAGTTAGGTGCAATAATAGCTTCAACGAGAAGAAGATCTTCAGCTTTGAAATCTTCATCTTTCAATTTTAAGTCTGATTTTAAGCTTATCCCAACGCGGTCTTTAAGAGCCTGTATTTTCTTTATATCCCCTCTCACTCTCAGAACATCATTTGCTTCGAAAACAATTTCATAAGTTGGACGTAAGAGTCTTTTGCCATTTCTTACCACATCGAGTATGTCTATTTCAATTTCTTTGACCAGCGGAGAGTCAATTAATTTTGTGCCTACAGATTTTGCCTCAGGAAGGAGAACGATGTCCGTCAGGTAATCATTCATATCATACTTTTGCGTCAGGTCTGCAGCGAGATCAGGTGTTTTAATCAATCTTACACCAATCAAAGTCATATATATCATGCCAGCAGCAAAGAAGATAAGACCGAGAGAAGTAAATTCAAACATACTGAATGGCTGCTGGTTATACTGAACTGCAATTGAACTGACTAAAATATTTGTTGATGTTCCAATCAATGTGCATACCCCGCCAAACATCGAAGCAAATGACAAAGGCATTAATATTTTAGATGGACTTATTTTATTTGAAGCAGCAAGCCCTAAAACAACAGGAATAAAAACTGCAACAACGGGAGTGTTGTTAATAAATGCTGAAAGTATACCAACAGATATCATTGTTAATATCAATCCCAGCCAGAAATTATACCGAAACAATTTTGACACAACCTGTCCAACAAACAAAACTGCTCCAGTTTTATTAAGCGCAGCACTTATTATAAACATTGCAGCAACGGTAACAGTAGCAGTATTACTGAAGCCCGAAATTCCTTCCTCAGGAGTTATTATTCCTGATATCAACAAAACAGACATCACCAGTATTGCGGTTAAGTCAACTGGTAATTTTTCTGTCGCGAATAAAATTGCTGCGCCAGTTACTACAGCAATTACAATGATCATCTCTGTTGTCATAGAATTATTTTAATTAGTTTATAAAAACAGTGATAATATAATAAGAAAATGGAATTTCCTGCTGGCTAATATGATTTCTCACTTATTCGCTTTTTGATTAAACAGGTTGATTTCAGATAAAATTAATTTAAGCGAAAGTTAAATTCCCAGTTCAATCTGGAACCTTACATTCCATGATTCATCTGCCTGAACAACATTCAAAACAGAACTTCGTATGTAAGTCGCATCAAGCTGCAGCTTGAACGTGTGTCCTCTGAAATACTTGTTGAAGCCTAATGTATAGTAGTCAGATTTTTGCGGGACATAAATAGCAATTTCATCATCTGCTCTTGTGGCTGAATATCTTCCGACAATTTCATAATCACCTGGAAAATTGTAGCTGCCCTGGAAAGTAAAACCGTAACCATTATAGACAAATCTTACTTTTTCAGGATATTCAGGATCAAAAGTAACAGGATCTTTTGCGTTTCGTTTTAAAAATTCTGTAGCAAAAGCCCAGCCATTATACTTGAACAGGAAATCAGCAAAGTAATTATTGATGTTTCGGTTTTCATAAAGCAATTGACCTCTTTGACCAGCAGTCCTTTCTGCATCGTCGTTGAAATTATATGCTGCTGCAATTGAGAGCTTAGGTTCTTTCTCTCTGATCAAATCGCCCTGGAAAAAATCTCCACCGCTGCTGAAGTAACCGAATGGTAACAATTCTATTCGGGCTGTATAAGAAATATTAAAGCCTGGAGAACTAACCCAGTTTCTTCCTTCACCTGTAGTCAAGGCTCCTTTAAAAACAAATTGAAAAGGATTGTCAAAGACTGTTCGGTAGATTGCCTGAAGTCCGAAATCTCTGTCAATATTAAAAACTCCGTTTGCAGTTGAACGGTCAGGCAATTGCAGTCCGCCAGATGAATTAATTCTTTCCCTGTTGCCGGGAAGTTTTCCCTGTCCGAACCCAAAGCTCCAGCTTCTATTAGGTGAATAAAAAATTATTGCATCACGAACAATGTTCGGTGGATTGTCATCAACAAAGTCAGTTATATCTTCATTTGCAAAAGCAAGCTGTATAACATAAGTTATGTGCGGGTCAACTACATATCCGTCAAATCTTAATCTAAACCTTCTTACTCTCGCTTGAAGATTATCAACCTGCTCTTCGTGAAAATTCATTGAAACCTGGTTCTGCATCCTGAACCTGATGTTGAACTGGTAAATACTGTCAGGCGATGTAATACCGATACCCGAACCCCATGCAAAGTAGGGTATGTTTCCATAGTCAATATACCTTATCATTATTGTATCCTGCTGAGCATGGCTTGAATAACCAGGCAGAAAAACTATGACAGACAGAAAAAGTATAATTGTTTTCATTTATGGCTCTCTTTTAGTATGGATGATTTTTCGACTGGACTAAAATAGGAAAGGAATGAATTAAATTGTAAAGGGTAAACCTGCTTATTTGTAGCCGCGGATTTTATGCCCGCGCAAACGAATTATTAACCCAAGCTAGGACTTGCGACTACAAATTATAAACTACTTATCAGCCAATTTTCAATTCGGCGGTAATAATCATTTACAAATATTTCTCTATTCCCTGAGTACCATACTGCTTATTCTGTGCGGTCATTTTGATGAAATAATCCAATCGCTTCTTAAAAATATCAGGTCGTATGCGTGCATCGTGTATGAATGCAATTCGGATTCTTTTATAAGCTTCAGAAAACTTCTGAAAATTTTTCCAGGCGTCTTTATTCCTTTTGATTTTATTCAGAATATCCTTCGGAAAAATAAATTTCTCATTTTCTATATCACCTAATTTTTTACGGACGGAAGCAACTACTTTTTTCTTTCTTAGTAATTTTTTTAATCGCTCTTTGTTTAACTGCGAGTAGCTGCTTTTCGGATTTCTCGGTGTAAAACGCTGGACACGGCTATGCTTTTCAATTTTTTTTACGATGCTGTCTATCCAGCCAAAACACAATGCTTCTTCAACAGCTTCTTCGTATGTAACTCCCTTTTTATCGGAAGATTTATTTTGAAAGACTAACCAGATTTCTTTTTCAGTTTTATAATTCTTCTTCAGCCATTTACGCCATTCGTTTCTTGATTTTATTTCAAGTGTTTTTGTGATTTCCATTTTATTATTTTTTTGAACAGCAGTAACTGATTATTTAGAAAGTTTCAGAATTCTTATTGCACCGAAGATAACCAGGATAAAAACAATTGAACCGATAATCAAATCTGGCATTCCACTTTGCAGCCAGAGAACCAGAACACCCGCAGTAATCACTCCCAGATTTATTATTACATCGTTTGAAGTAAAGATCATACTGGCTCGCATATGTGCTTCATTGCTTTTCGATTTCATCAGCAGGTAAAGACAGATTGCATTTGCAATCAATGCAAAAATGGAAACGATGATCATCGTCTGGAAGTCAGGTAATCTTTCCACACCAACAAAACGGCGTATGACTTCTGAGAAGCCTATTATAGCAAGTGTGATCTGAAAATAGCCCGCAATTCGTGCAATGTTTTTTTTTCTTTGAAGTGTTCCGCCAACAGCATAAAGACTGATAGCATAAACAAATGCATCGGCAAGCATATCAAGGCTGTCAGCAACCAATCCCATAGATCTTGAAATAAACCCTGTGATTATTTCAATTAAGAAGAATGAAAAGTTTATTATCAACACTATCCAGAGAACTTTTCGTTGATTTGACTGTTCTGCAAAAACTATTTGATCGGAATCTCCGGTTGAAATTAATGAGCTGCCAAGATTCAGCTCATCAATTGCTTTTTCTATTTGTTGAAGATTTCCCTGATGAAAAACAGTCAGCTTGCGGTTTGGAATATCAAAATCAAGATTTACAATATCAGGAAAATCATTCAGCTTTAGTTTGATAAGATTTTCTTCGGAAGGACAATCCATTTTAGGTATTTCGAAAACAGTTTTTTGCATATTGCGAAGGAGATAAAGATTTAATTGATTTTATATTTGCCAATCTTTGATGCTGCATCCAGATATTCAGGTAATGCTGCCGAGCCATACCAGCCATATAATTCAACATCAAGAAGTTTAGAGTTAACCGCCGGATCTGTAAGAACAAGCTCTTCTGCTTCTTCTATTGTGGGGACATTAAAAATAAAAATACCGCGGTAAGTATTTTCGTTTTTACCAAGAGGTCCTGCTACGATAAGTTTTCCCTCATCAACAAGGCGACTGATGTTGTTCATGTGCCCGCGAAAGCAGCTGTCGATGAATGCTTGATCAGTAGTTGTATTACTGCCTGTTTTCAGAATTACCAGAACATAACTTTTCATTCCGTAATCATCTGCACAAAGGGTTTGTGCAAGGGTGGAATCATAATCAGGATTAATTGTTTGTGTGAATGAGGAATAGGAGACAAAAACTAATAAAAGTATTATTAAAATAAATTTCATAACAGCTCTCTACTAATGATTGAATTATTTAATTAAGAAGCAACCGGATGACCTGGCAAAAATAATTATTTCTCAGCAATCACCAGCATTTCAAAATCTTCGGTTGTTAATTTATCATCCCTTGAAAATGCTCCGAGCTTTGCACCGAAGATATTAATTTTTTTATAACCAAGCGATTTAAGCAGCCACGTAATTTCGGAAGGTACATAATATCTTTCATTACACTCCAGGGTTTTCTTGTTTCCTGAGTCGTCAACTATTTCCGTTATGTTGTGGTCACGGAAAGTCATAAAATCAAATGTGTTGCTGCGGTAAGTTGCGTTATCGCCAACTGATGTAGCCGCACAAAATTTTTCTACTGAATGATAGAGAGGAAAAAGTCCGTTTAATGTCGTGAAAATAAATTTTGATTTGTCCTTTAGTGACTTTGTAACACTCTTCAATATCTCAAAATTCATTTCATCGGTTTCCATTAAGGGAAAGCCGCCCTCGCACAACATTATTGCAGCATCAAATTCCTTATTGAATGGCAGATTTCTTGCATCGTGTTTTTGAAAATCGATTTTAAGATTTTCTTTAGTTGCTTTCTCGTGCGCAAGAGCAAGCTGCGATTCAGATAGATCAACTCCTGTTATAGAGTATCCTCTCTTCGAAAGTTCAATTGAATGCCTGCCTGTCCCGCAGCCGACATCAAGTATCTTCAATGATTTATTGCAATTCAGTTCCTGCTCGAGGAAGTCACATTCACCGATTGTGCCTTGTGTGAAAGATTCTTTATCATAGGTCTTTCCATAATTCTCAAAGAGAGTTTCATACCATTGATTCTTTTTCATTGATTTATTGATTCATTGTTAAATTGTTTTAGGCTAGCTTCTCATTTTATTGCAAAGTGCTTTTGTAATTTGTAATTAATCTCGTCCGAAATTTAGAAGATATTTGGGACGAAAACATAAAATATTGATTGAAATGAAAGAAAAGTTACTTTATCAACTTCACTCATTTTACTGTCAGTCTCAACTAACGTGTTCTAAGCTAATCAATTAAACTCTAAATCGATCCAATCTATAACTGTTCCATCACAATCAGGAGCATTTGGACAATATATAAATTCATCACCTTCGTTGTCTTTGAAAACTTTATAATCACCTACGGTTATAATCTGATCACAATGAATACATCTTTTCTTATCGGTTAAACCAGGAGGGTCTTCAAATGGATAATTTTCATAAAAATATTTTTGTTTATCCTCTATAATAATCTCTCTCATAAATTCTCCTTTTGTTAAATAAATCAGAACTTAATTTTATCAATCTCATTTATAATCCTATAAGTTTCAACCAGCGCAACAATTATTTTCTGGTAATGTTCGATGTCGCTGTTGATGATAAAACTGATTCGAGTCCTAAATGTTACAGCTCGATTAAACTACATTCACCGATAGTTCCCTGAGTAAAACTTTCTTTATCATAAGTCCTAGCGTAATTCTTGAAGACTGTTTCGTACCTTTGTTTTGTGTTCATAGATGTATTGATACTTGATTGATTTATTTTACCGTTCGCTCTTGGTTTATATCTACAGTGTATTTGTTATTTCCATAGAGAAGAGTAAACTAATTCTTAGAAAATTCAGTTTTCTTCTTCTCCAACTCTTCCCATCTTGCGTACAGCTTTTTTACATTTTCTTTTGCTGATTCTAACTTTTGATTTAATTCATTAGTCTGAGCAGCATATTTTTCGTAAAAGTCGGGGGAGGAGAAAATATTTTCGATTTGCTCAACTTCTGCTTCAGCAAGTATTATTTTTTCTTCAATCTTTTCTAGTTCCAATGCATCTTTAAAACTAATCCGCCGCGGCGGATTGGATTTTGGTTTTACTACTGAATCTACTTTTTCTGCTTTTGGCTTTGATTGATCAATATCTTTGTCCCGATTCTTTTTCTTTTCGATATAAAAATCGTAATCGCCTTCGCTGTAGTAAATTTCACCATTGCCTTCCAAAGCTAAAATTCCATCGCACACACGATTTAGAAAATATCTGTCGTGGCTCACAATCATCACGCATCCTTCAAACGATAAAAGAGCTTCTTCCAGTATTCTTAATGTCGGCAGATCAAGATCATTTGTTGGTTCATCGAGCATAAGGAAATTACCGCCGTTACACAAAATCTTTGCAAGTGTTAACCTGCTTTTTTCTCCACCGGATAATCTTCCAACAAGCGTATTAATTCTATCATCACTAAAAAGAAATCTTCTCAAGTAAGTCCAGATGCTAAGCTGCTGTTTTCCAAACTTAACTGTTTCACTTCCTTCACCGATTGCTTTGATAACTGTATCTTCATCGTTCAACAATATTCTTGCCTGATCCACATAATTAAATTGTGTTGTTTCACCAATTTCAATAACTCCGGAAGTAGGAGTAACAGTTCCAAGAATAATTTTTAATAGGGTAGTTTTACCAACACCATTTTGTCCAACAACACCAATTTTTCTTCCCGGTTCAAAGATGAAATTAAAATTTTGAAACAATAACTTATCACCAAGTTTAATTCCAACATTTTTAAACAGTAAAACTTTTTTACCAAGTCTATCAGCAGGAGGAATTATTAAATCCACATCAACATCAACTTCAAAATCATTTTTAGCAGCCACTTCGTTATAATTATCGATTCTACTTTTAGCTTTTGTTCTTCGTGCTTTAGGTCCGCGTTTTATCCAGTCAAGTTCGCGCTTAAGAAACATCTGGCGTTTACGCTCTTCAACTTCTTTAATTGCATGTCGTTCTGATTTATTAATTAAGTACCCGGTATAATTTCCTTGATGCGAATAAAATGTTCCTGATGATAATTCTACTATTCGGTTTGCAATTCTATCCAGGAAATAACGATCGTGAGTTACGAAGATGCAAGTTCCAGTATACGATGAAAGAAAATTCTCAAGCCATTCAATCGATTTTGTATCAAGATGGTTTGTAGGTTCATCCAGTATAAGTAAATCAGGTTTTGAGATCAAAGCTCTGCAAAGTGCAACCCGTCTTTTTTCACCGCCGGAAAGTGAAAGAATATCTCTTTCGCCATTTGGAGCATCCAGTGAATTGATAAGAATATTAATCCTTTTATCCAGATTCCAGGAATCAAGTCGTAATATTTTTTCTTCAAGAATATGTTTTTTGGGTGAGTCGAACGGAGTATGTTCGTACTGTTTTATAAGATTCAATTCAGACAGAGCACCATCAAGAATATTATCATAAACATTTTTAGTCTCATCGATTGTAAATTCCTGAGATAAAAAACCAATTACGAGATCTTTTTTCTTCGTAACCTTACCAGAATCCTGCGGCATCAAACCTGAAATAATTTTTAAAAAAGTGGATTTTCCTGCGCCGTTTTTTCCAACTAAACCAATACGATCACCTTCGTGAACAGTCAGCGAAGCTTTGTCGAGTATAACTTGCTCGCCAAAATGTACCTCAAGCTCAAGTGCTGATAAAATAACAGGAGTAATGTTCACAGCCATAAAAACTATGATTAGTATTTATTATTAAAATGATGAGCAAATATACACCGCAATCCTGAAAAGCCTCAGATATTTGCAAAGCTGGAACTGCTTAGATTCTTTAAAAAGGTAGACGAAAGATAAATTGAAGATCTGTTTTGTTAGTCCGCGAATTTGGAATTTGAAGTAGAAGAGAAATAATTACGCGTAATGCAGACGTCCTTTTGGTTTCGGAATATCACGTCCTAACTTTTTTGCTGTTTCAATCCATTCCTGTGCGATGACTTCAACATTATTAAGTGCATCTGTATAAGTTGTACCATCGGCTGAACATCCGGGAAGTTCAGGAATTTCAGCAATATAAGCCTGATCTTCATCGCTCCAGTAAATAATAATTTCATATTTATTCATTGATTAATTCTCCTAATTTGTATTTCAATATTAAATTTCTTACTTGCTTAACCTGGTATGGTTTTGCTTTTGAACCCCTGGGCTGAACATTTATAATTTCCGTAATATTTTTCTTCCAAAATATATGATGACTGCCTTTTATTCGTTCCTCAAAACCGAGCTTATTAAGCAAACTACATAAGTCAGCGAAATTAATATTCGCATCAGATGTACCACGTAGCACCCGATCTATAATTTTTTCTGTACTTGTCATTCATTAATTAGAAATTACCCGTAAAATATAATGCCAGATATAATTTGATACAAAACTAATCTAAGTGTTTGATAGAAACATTTTAAGATATTCATTATAAATATGTTTTTTCATTAAAATTAAATTTCTTTTATACTTCAAACCAAATCCTTATTATTGACCGATTTTTTTAAAACAAAAAGCATATAGACTGATTTGGAATACAAAAACAGCATAATAGAACAAATAGGCAATACCCCTTTAATTAAGCTCAACAAAATAAACAAAGGATTAAAGCCGCAAATATTTGCAAAGCTGGAATCTGCTAATCCCGGAGGAAGCGTTAAAGACCGCATCGGTTATAGTATGATTGCGGATGCAGAACAGCAGGGAATACTAAAACCCGGCGGAACAATCATCGAAGCAACCAGCGGAAACACAGGAATTGGTCTGGCAATTACTGCTGCAGTCAAAGGATACAGATGTATCTTTGTTGTTACATCAAAAGTGAGTGAAGAAAAAATAAATTATCTTAAAGCACTTGGTTCTGAAGTTATAGTCGTTTCAAATCTTGTTGATCCCGATGATCCCGAGTATTATGTGAACGTTGCAAAACGATTGCACAAAGAAATTCCAAATTCATTTTTCGCTTATCAGTATTCCAATCCTTCCAATCCTGAAATTCATTACAGAACAACCGGTCCGGAAATTTGGCGGCAGACTGATGGAAGGATCACTCATTTTATTTCCAGCATCGGAACTGGCGGAACAATAAGTGGCACGGGTAGATTCCTTAAAGAAAAAAATTCGGACATTCAGATTATCGGAGCTGATCCGCTTGGTTCGATATTCAAGCATTACAAAGAAACCGGGGAGATAATTAAAGGAACTCCGTATTTGGTTGAAGGAATCGGGCAGGACTGTTTGCCGGAGAATGTTCACTTCCAGTACATCGATAAAATCATAAACATAAGCGATAAAGATTCATTCGCTGCAGCAAGAAGATTAACAAAGGAAGAAGGAATTTTCTGCGGCGGAAGTACAGGAACAATTGTTCACGTTGCGTTAGAAACGGCGAAGCATTGCAGCAAAGATGATGTGATTGTTTTCATAGTTTGCGATACTGGCGAAAGATATTTGTCCAAAGTTCACAATGAAGATTGGCTAAAGCTGAATAGAATGCTCGATACTGAAGTGCGAACTCTTCGTGATATTTCTGACAGAAAAAAGTCACTCGGTATTGAAGAAATTATTTCGATAAAGGAAGATGATAAAGTGAAGGATGTTCTTGAGTTGATTACAAAAACCGGTTACACGCAAATTCCAGTCTTGAGAGGCAAACAATCCATTGGTGCAATCAGAGAAGGGCGTTTGCTTTCAAAACTGGTTGATGATCCAACTATCTATAATTCACTGATAAAAGATGTGATGGAAGAAAGTTTCCCGATCCTTGAAGCAAAATCAGAAATAGCAGAAGTAAAAAAGTTATTAAAAGAATATCCTGCAGTTCTCGTTAGTGATTTTGGCCTCGTAACAGATATTATTACCAGATACGATTTGATTAATTTAAGTGTGTGAACAGCTTCTTTTTGAATATCGAATAATGAACAAGGAATTTTGAATAATGATTGAAAAACAAAATAAGAAATTTGACCTTGAAGAACGACTGATTGATTTTGCAGTTCTTGTAATTGAAATTACAGAAGGTCTGAATAGTACAAGAGCAGGAAATCATATTGCTGGTCAATTGGTCAGATCAGGAACATCTCCTGCGTTACATTATGGAGAAGCACAGAGTGCTGAATCCAGAAATGATTTCGTTCATAAACTAAAAATTCTTCTAAAAGAATTGAGAGAATCGTTAGTTGCATTAAAAATTATAAAAAGAGTTTCATTAACAAAGAAGATGGATATTGTAAATAGAGGAATATCTGAATGCAATGAACTAATTTCGATTTTTGTAAAAAGCATCGAGACAGCTAAGCGAAATAATCCGAAATCAAAATAAATGTTATTACTTACTTCGAACTTCATTATTCCTTGTTCGATATTCATTATTCTAATTAAATAATATTATGTCATAATCTGAAAGATTAAATTATGGGTTTCTCAACAGATGCAATTCACGCAGGACAAATTCCTGATCCAACAACCGGGGCGGTAATTACTCCGCTTTATTTAACTTCAACTTATGCTCAACACGAACTGGGAAAAAGTACGGGTTATGAATATGGCAGAACTCACAATCTCACAAGGCAAGCGTTGGAGACGAACATTGCAACTCTCGAAAAAGGTAAATATGGAATTGCCTTCGCTTCGGGACTTGCAGCAACGCACGCTCTGATGAGTCTTGTAAAAGCCGGCGATCACATCATCGTTTCGAGTAATGTTTATGGCGGTACTTATAGACTCTATGAATTGAATATGACAAATTACGGACTCGAATATTCCTGGGTTGATACAAGCAATCCATCAAACATCGAAAATGCAATCAGAAAAAATACAAAGATGATTTTCGTTGAAACTCCAACGAACCCGATGTTAATTCTTACAGACTTGAAAGCTGTTTCTGAAATTGCAAAGAAAAATAATCTCATCACTGTTTGCGACAATACTTTTATGAGTCCGTATTTTCAGAATCCTCTGGAATGGGGAATAGATATCGTTCTTCATTCAACAACAAAATATTTAAATGGACACAGCGATATGGTTGGTGGAATTCTTGTAACAAGTAATGAAAAATATCACGAACGATTGCGTTACATTCAAAATGCTGCCGGTGGCGTTCCATCACCTTTTGATTGCTGGCTTGTTCTTCGTTCTACAAAAACGCTTGCTGTGAGGATGAAACAGCATGAAGAAAATGCTAAAGTATTCGCGGAGTTTCTCTCTAAATCAGGCACTGCAAAGAAAGTAATTTATCCGGGATTAAAAGATCATCCTCAGCACGAGCTTGCAAAAAAACAAATGCGAGGTTTTGGCGGAATGGTTTCAGCGGAATTCGGAACAATCGAAAAAGCAAAAAAAGTTTTGAACAATGTGAAGATTTTTACTCTTGCTGAAAGTCTCGGTGGAGTTGAAAGTCTTATTTGCCATCCTGCATCAATGACGCACGCTTCAGTTCTGAAAGAAGAGAGAGAAAAGTACGGCTTCACAGATGCATTAGTTAGATTTTCAGTTGGAATTGAGGATGTTGAGGATTTGATTGAGGATGTCAAACAAGCGATTGGGTGAATAAGATGTCTACAATAGAGCATCAATTTCTTTTTCAAGTTCTGGTAGTTCCTTAATAACAATAGCCCAAATTATATCAGCCGAAACAGAATCGTAACCGTGAATTATCCGGTTTCTTGTATCAACAATCTTTCGAGCAGATGTAATCTTTATTTCAGGTTTTATTTTTAATAATCTGTTTACTGCCTCGCCAATTATTTCAATATTTCTTTCAATAGCTTTCTTGGTTTTTATATCATTTTGAAATTGGAGAAAATCTTTTTTATCAGGCAGAAATTCTTTAATCTCTTCGATTGCTTGTTTAATGTCAGTTAACCAGACTTTTACCTCAATTTCCATAAACCAGCACTTTGTTACTATCAATTTCTTCGGAAAGGAATGCATTCTTAATTGATTTTTGCTCCAGAAGATCAACTTCTCGTTTTAATAATTTTTCCAACTGGAACTTAAATTCAAAATAGTTTTCAGCGTAGTCTAAAGGATTATCATTTTCAATTTCAACTACAAAATCAATATCACTGTCCGGAGACATCTTATCTTTAACTGCAGAGCCAAATGCAAAAAGCGTTTTTACGCGGTATTGTTGACAGATAGCTTTTATAGGTTCAATATATGGGTCTAATGCTTTCATAAGTGTTCAAATATAATAATTTTTAATTTAAATAAATCGATAGTTAATCTTTCTAGTTTATTTCTTCCTTACTATCCAAACATCCTGAGGAATATAGTTTCCTTCAGGTTCTCTGGTAACGTGCTCAAGAATTTCCATCTCTGAAAAAAGTTTTCGCATAAATTCAGGCGGCTGATATGCAGCGAATGTTCTGTGACCTTCTTTTACATTTCCTCTGGCTACCAATTCACCAGCCTCAAATAGTTTCAATTCTTCATCAGTCAATTTGGGTTTACAATTATCCCCGTGGGTTGTGAGGAAAATTATTCCGTTTGGTTTGCACAATCTTTTCAGTTCATCAAACCAGGCATAATGCATTTCTTCAGATAAGTGCGTGAATACTGAAGTCGCATAGATGATATTAAAAAAATCACATTCATATTCCAGTGGCGGCTGAAGTTTATTTTTTGAAAAATGAATTCCCGGAATATTTTTTTTGCACCAGTCAATTGTTTTTGAGTTATAATCTGAGCCAAAAATTTCACAACTTTCATCCAGCAAGTCTGGAAGATGTCGAATTATTCTTGCTGGTCCGCATCCCCATTCAAGGATATTAACATTTTTTAATTCAATATACTTTTCAAAATAACCGAGCAGCCATTTTGCAGTGTCGAAGCTGTCATTGTAATAGTCATCATAATGCATCTGGAAGGATTCGTAAATCATATAATCTGGCGGAAGAATCACATCCGGATTTTTTTCTCTGAACATTTTGTTGCTTTCCCGGTTTTTGAACTTCTGATAATGGAAGTTGAGACGGTCAGCAAGATGCATCAATCTGATTTTTCTTAATACTGTAGTTATATTTGATTTGTTCATCAATTAACTGATTTGATACTGAAAATCTGGAATAATCTAATTTTTAATTTGCACAAGTTAAAATTAATCAAGTATTACTAATTAGCACTAAAAAGAAGTGTAATTTCTATAAATTTGAAAAAGAAATAAATTCGTTTAGGATTAATGCTGAATTTAAAAAATACAATACTACTGTTACTTGTTCTTCTTTCATCTGAAAAACTTTTCAGCCAAACCGATTCCATTGAAGTTTATCTGATCGACGCATACTGCACGAGGGAAATTCCTTACACTTTCAAACTGTCGTTCTTTACAAGCGACGTCTGTAAATCAAAAGTTATTCTTGAAGATGAATTTGAGTTTGTAGTATCCGAAGATTTTGTCGATATGCACAAAGCTGATATTGATATAAATGATCTTTCATTCGATGATAAATATGTAAACTTTTACATCTTAACCGAAACCGAAACTGGTGAAATATTCAAGAGTGAGAGCTTTGATTTTGATTTACCCTTCGAGCCTCAATTAAAAGAAGGTTCAAATCTTTTTACACTTTGTCTGTTCGGTTCCGCAATTTTTCTGCTTCCTTATCCGGGATATGTTTATTATGGAAATTCAAGTTACTTCAGCCTAACAAAGGAGATACCAATACTTTCTTTCAGATCTAAAAGCTTGAATTATCCTGCAGGATATTTATCGCTGGAATATACTTACGTTTTTAATGCAGATGACCCAAGTTACCTTCGTGCAGGTTATAAAAGATTATTTGAGATTCCGCACATTGAATATATTTCACCGGGCATATCTTTGTACACGAATTTTAATATTAATCAGGGAATTAGTCCTGAGATTTCAGTTGGATTATTTACAATCAAAGATACTTTTACATTTTATGCCAGATATAGGTACAATTTTGCATTACACACGTCAGGTACAAACTTCCAGGAAATTTATATCGGTCTTTACTCAGCATTCTTTTCCTTTTATCCTGATTGATATTCTAAAATTCAGGAATTATTTCACCCCATTTTTTGTTATAGTTATTTGATTGTTGAATCATTAATTATAACTTGTTGAAAACTTTCATTTACATATTACTCATTTTCGTTTCGGGAATTACTTTTGCCCAGACTGGAAAATTGAAGGGAAAAGTTACCGATGGTTCAGCTGTAGTTCCTTCTGCTAATATTATCATCCTGAATACGAATTTAGGAGCAGCCAGTAAACTGAATGGTACTTATGAAATCATTAATATTCCTTCGGGAAATTATGAAGTCAGATTCAGTGCCATTGGTTTCGAATCCAGAACTTTCTCAGTTGCGATTGAGGCAAACAAAACCACTGAGCTAAATGTTGAACTGCAGAGCAAAGCAATTGAATTGCAAAGTGTTGAAGTAACAGATTTTCAGGTTCAGGATCAAAGGGATACAAGAACAAGTCTTATAGATCTAAATCCCAGAGACGCAAAAACGCTTCCCGGTGCCGCAGAGGATGTTTTCAGAACACTTCAATCACTCCCGGGCGTTTTAGCCCCAAATGATTTTTCATCTCAGTTGATAGTAAGAGGAAGCGGACCGGATCAGAATTTAATTATTCTTGATGATGTTGAAGTCTTCAATCCATACAGGCTTTATGGTGTTGTGAGTATGTTCAATCCGGATGCTGTTGATAATGTAAACCTTATCTCAGGCGGTTTTCCGGCAAAATACGGCGACAGGCTTTCAGCAGTATTGGATGTAACAAACAAAGAAGGAACAACGACCAAATCACTTGCCGGCACTGTAAACATTTCAATTGTTGATGCTAATTTAGTTTTAGAGGGGAAGAATCCTTTTAATCTCAGAGGAAGCTGGCTTTTCAATACACGAAGAACTTATTATGATCTTATCATTGAGCCGTTTGTAAAAAGTGCCGGGCTTGTTGATGATAACACAAGCTTTCCAAATTTTTATGATCTGCAGGGAAAGCTGGTTATTGGTCCATATAACGGTCATAAGTTTTTATTTAACGGAATTTTATCCAGGGATGCTGTAAATGTTGTTAGCGGTAAGGAGAGAGAAACACCCGATAGCGTTGGGGTATTCAATGTCACAAATAATGATTTGCTTTCTGCTGCCTGGCATTTTGCACCGAATCAGAATACACTAAACAAAGTTGTTGTATCATTTTATAGAAACAACGGCACAACTGATTTTGATTCACAGATACTTGATCCTTCACTCAACCGCGGTAATTTTGAAAATACTATCCCTGATACTTTGGCACCGTACTTACTCCGATTTTCTTTTGGCGGCGATTTTATTTACGAGAAATACTCTATTGATGATAAGTTCACTTATATTCTTAAAGATCATATTATCGAAGCGGGTGCTGGTGTTGATTTTATGCAGACTACAATTGATTTTACATTTGATCTTGATGAACAATTACAGGCAATACTGAATTCAAATCCTCAGTTCAGATCTGCTCTGGACGATATCAAAGATGTTCAGAATTTTAATCGATATCGTGCATATCTTCAGGATAACTTTCGAGTAACAGAACAATTTACCTTTCAGCCGAGCCTGAGAATGGATTATTATAACATTCTTGATAAAGCTTACCTCGCTCCGCGTCTTTCTTTATCTTATGCGTTTGATGAACTTACCACGTTGCGTGCAGTTTGGGGATTGTATTATCAATCACCCGGCTATGAAAAATTACGTGACCAGGGAATTCTTTATGATTTATCAGACAAATACACTGAAAGTCTTGTTGCAGAAAAAGCAACTCACTACGTTCTGGGAATTGAAAGATGGTTATCCGGCGAGTGGAGTGTGAGAGTTGAAGGTTACTATAAAGATTTTGATAATTTATACAGACCTCAAAAACTACAGGGCGGCAGATTTTATACTGAACCAATACCCGGCAAAGATCCGAGATACTCCTCCGGGTGGACATTGCCTGCAACGTTTAGCGGTGATTCTTTAACTCAGATTCCGATTAACGGTTCTTATGGTGAAGCATATGGATTTGAATTTTTTCTTTCCAAGAAAAATACTTTTTATGAAAGCAGATTTTCAGGCTGGGTGTCTTATGCACTTGCTTACGCAAACAGGTATGAAGATGGAATAAAATATCCTTTCAATTTTGATCAGCGACATACAGTTAATGTTGTTTTGAACTATCAACTAAACTCCTGGCTTGAGTTTGGTGTTCGATGGCAGTACGGTTCAGGTTTCCCGTTAAGTCAGCCTGCTGGAGTTAAGCCAAGAATAATTCTTGCTGATCAGGACCTTGATGGAACACCTGAAACACCGGTAATCGCTACAAGAAATCTAAACAACGGTGGTGATAATCCGGTAATCTTCGATGTTGATTTTGATGATAGAAAACTAAACTCACGTAAACCAATTTACCACCGACTTGATTTCCGTGTAAATGCTTTTGCTGATTGGTGGGATCTCGACTGGACTATTTATCTTGATGTCATTAATCTCTACAACCGATCGAATGTAATTGGTTATGATTATTATGTCGAAGACAATCTTACTCTTGGCAGAGAAACCACAACAATGCTTCCAATTATTCCTACGCTTGGTTTTAGTGTAAG
>Ga0209498_1000614_pt1 | contig 22102 bp, 13 predicted proteins | sample WalLakDeSediment_FD_184131 | JGI IMG/M metagenome (GOLD analysis project Ga0209498, IMG submission 184131) | Lake sediment microbial communities from Walker lake, Nevada to study Microbial Dark Matter (Phase II) - Walker Lake 11/02/13 Deep... | ecosystem: Environmental > Aquatic > Freshwater >...
CACAGCAAAGAAAAAGCCTTGAGTTCATCGGTTTTATACACAGCGTCATCCGTGTTAAAGGGTCCCTCATTCCTGCCAAAGAGCGACAGAAAGGCCTGAAGCGGTCCTTCCGTCCCTGACAGATCCGTCCTTTCCATCTGTCGCCCAAGCGTCCACGCGTCCCTGGCCAGGCCCTGAACATCCGAAGGCACCTTCGCCCTTTGCATGTCTTGAAGAAAACCGGGATAGAAAGCCTCGTATTCTTCGATCCGTTCATCGAGTCCTTCCAACAAGCCAACAGAGGCCCTGGCCAGATCCTCCGCGAATCCTTTCGTCGCCGCGGTGTCGGCCGCGAAAAGCCCGGACAGAAGATCCAACGCGCCAAATTCCTCTTTTTCCAGATGGGCTTCCCAGGGCGCCCAGCCAACCTCCCGCGTCGTCAGCTCGCGAAAGGGAACCCCTCCTGTGCGATATCCCCGTATCCCGACCTCGTCCGAGAAACGCAACCAGTCCGCCACGCCCAAAGCATCCAACATCAGATCCTGAGGGGTCCTCAGGTTGAACGGGGTCTGAGCCGTTCGACCATAGGCATAGATCACGGCGCGATCGGGACAACCCTCTCCCGTCTCGGCCAGAGGCAGGAATCCCGGCTCCATATCCGCCAACAACTGAGGGCTCCACATGCGGGACCACGCAGTCTTTCCATCCGTGGCAGTGATTCGCCAGGAGGCGTGAAAGGGTCTTCGCCACGCACAACGAAGCATGGACTCTCCGTCCCCCGCTTCCGGGGTCGCGTGACTCCAGAGTCCTTCGTCCAGGACCACCCCCACATGGATCGGTTCTGAGGTCAGTGTCACGGTCATGCCCTTGTATTTCCGGTCCACGTCGGTTTCCTGTTCCGGATCTTCCCGGACCAGGATCAGCATTCCGCCAGGTCGTTCCAAGAGACCCAGGGTCAATCCTGACCAGGGAAGAAATGCCTCGGTTCCAGCGCCTTTGGCCGGGGACGTTTTCCAGAGATCGCTCGACAGTCTGTCCGGCAAGACCACCCCGGAAAGACGCCTGTCCAGACCCAGGCTCACCTTGCCCTGCTTGGAGAAAAACCGAAGCATGGGATGGCTCCGATCCAAGATCAGACCCACCTTCACCGGCGCTTGCCTGGATCCAGCCCACAGTTCCAGGTCCATCCCGTCGCCTGTCCAGGAAAGGACCCGCATCTCATCCACCTGAATCGTTCTTTCCCCTTCCTCGATCCGAATCTCAACCAGATCCTTAAGCATATGGTTTTCCTTGGAAAACAAGAGTAGTCCCTCCTGTCCCATCCCCAGGACCCACCAGTCCGTCTCCACGGCCAGAGGCCTGCCAAAGGGATAGGCCCCACTTTCACGGGAAAGCCTCTCCCCATGCTCTTCCGTCATTCCATGGGCCCCCAGGACACGTCCGGTCAAAGGCTTGTGTAAACCCCACAGCGCGAGGTTCTCTCCGAGCAGGGCAGACTCCCTGGAGGGGGAACGCAGCGTGCCGCGCCAGTCAAAACCAGGCATCACATGGGGTTCCAGCGAACTGGGAACTTGTGGTCCCTCGATCGCGATATGAAACAGGCTCCAGGACAAGGAGAGCGGGTCGTCTGCTTGTCCATAGACCAGACCTCGTTCCTCCAGGTCCCACACCGGGTTGGACTGTACCCCTGCAGCCAGGGTCAAGCGCCTGCAGTCCCCGGATTCACGATCCAGGATCTCGATGTGCGCTCCCCTTTGAAACGCCACGTGGGCGCCATGCCGCGAGGATGCCGGCCAGGCCAGGCCACCTCCCCGCGTCAGGATCTCAGGGTCCCTGCCTCCGGGCCTGAACAAGAGCAGGGAATCGCTTTGTTCCTCGACACAGAGGATCTCTCCTTGGCTGGTGTAACACGGGAAGGAAAACGATCGTCCGGGTATGAAAGCCAAGGTGCGTTCCTGGCCCCCTTCCAAATCCCTTTCCAGGATCTGTCCCTGACGGACCAGGGCGATCCGATCCCCTTCAGGATGCCAGGTCGCCTGTTCCCCGTCGCAAAGGCGCTCTGTGCGCTGACCGTCCTTGGCTACCCTCCATATGCCCATGGGTCCCCCTTCCGAGGCATGGTACAGGATGTGTCTTCCACACGGCGAGATCTTCGGGCAAACGTGAGGTCCCTGTTTGAAGGCGAGCCGTTGCCTGCCGGCCGGGGTTCTGGCCTGTACCCCTATCTTGTGCTTGGTGTATACCCAGAGATTCTCCTGAATGGCCTCTTGTTCTACGGGTTGAATTCGAAGCGAGCTCAAGCTCTCGGGCAGATCCTCGAAATGAAGCCATCCGAAGCGCTCCGGCTCGTGAAAACCGAATCTCACCGGAGCCCAGGTGGTATGGATCATCTCACCTGAACCCAGGATATTCCTGCAGACATTGAATCTCCATGTCTCGGAGGACACGGCCGGCCTGCCCAGGATCTCCCAGGGCAAAAGGATCTCCACGCTCCACGAGTCGTCTCCAATGGCAGTCTCGGCCCTCCAGGACCGCAAGGTGACCGGGCTGGCCCTGGCGCCCATGGGATTGACCACGAACTGCAGCTCTTTGTGTCCATCCAGGCACAGGAACACCTCCACGCTGTCTTCCTCCCACAAGGAATCGCCATCCCCTCCCTCGGCCACCATGTCCTCGATCTTCGGTTCCTGGCACACAATCCCCACATACAGCCCTGAAGCGTCACAACCCACGCGAAAGGAGGTATCCTTGCTGGCAGGTTGTCGGGTATCCAGGTTCCGAAACCCGGAAACCACAGGCACATCCCCCCATCCGGGGTCCCCTCTGACCTCGCCGTCCAGCTTGGGCGACACAGGGAGGAAACCACAGACATAGGAAAAGCTCTTTTCCGTTTCCGGCTGGGCCACGCACGCAAGGGCCAGGAGCAAAAAGCCGATCCGACAAAGCATCGCTCCCGGCAATCCGGAAGCAACCCAGGACGTCACAGAATCCTCTCTCATCGTCTTTTGCACCAATTCTTGTGTTTCTTCCCGCTTCCGCAAGGACATGGGCTGTTTTTCCAATCCTCAGGCTTGGCTCACTGAAGGCAACCTTGTCCTAGACAAGCCTTCCTTATCTTCTTCGTCTTCCTCCAAACGTTGGCCCACCCTGGAAACCAGGCGCGTTTCCGCTCGATATCGACTGGGTCCTTCGAGGATATCGAAGGTGGGGATGTGCTGCTTTGGAGCAGTCGGATGTCTCTTGGCAAAATGGACCCCGAAGACATGCTATTTCGTTTCAGCCAACTGGAGCATCTTGGCTTGCACTGAATCCAAGGCAATGTCTCGCAGAAAACTACTCGCGTCCAAAATCTCGATGCCAATCAGCTCTCCATTTTCGTTCAATTCGGCTGTGATATGAGGACTGATCTCAACGCTTCCAGCTTCAGTACCCTCCGCAACCAGCAAATGAAGAATATCGGATTCCTCAAAATAGCTTAACTTGGATTTATTCATGCTTATATCTTCCTGCCTTCAACCGGGCATTTACCTGTTGTCGACTCGTGGCATGGGTTGTTGTTGGAATAATAACACTCCCATGGCTCTCATATGCAACAAGAACAAGCCCCTTATCGTGGCGTCCTACCACAACCAACCTTCCCGTCACGGTGTCCATGGTGCGTGAATCGTCTGGCCGGGTTCAGGGGCAAGCAGACCTGGTCCGGCCGGCCCGCCTCATCAAGATTCCAGCGAGCCGAGCATGAGCCAAGACGATTCATGGACTCCTCGCCCTGCTGAGTTCAAGCCCTCGATCAGATCGCTTTCACTGAATATTTACCAATAGACGATTCGTAGCATGCCAAGGCAGGCGAACATATCCGCAAGATTGTATCCCCTTTTCACGTGCTAAAATAAGACATCTTGAACATAACCACAAGGAGGGAAGATTGAGAAGACGAATGTTCCTGTGCGCATGGGTTCTGCTGGGTTTCGCGGCTGGCCAAAGCCTCGACGCGGAGGTCTTCATCAAGATGAAGCATCGCACCGACGCCTTCGAGGTGATGGGCATGCAGCAACCGGCCGTGGACTTTGTCTCAGAAATATGGATGGCCAAAGACATGTTGCGATCCGACAGTCAAGGCACCAGCACGCTGCTCAGGCTGGACAAGAACGCGATGTATATGATCGATCACGCCAGAAAATCCTATGTGGAGGTGCCCTTGGATCAGAGTCCAGTCCAGCCGGGCCTTTCCGAATCCGAGGGAATGAAATTCGACATCAAGATCACGGAGACCAACGAGAAGAAGAAGATTGGGGACTGGAACTGCCAAAAGTATCTGCAGGTCATCGATTTTGGCATGGAACCCATGAAGGCCGAGATCTGGGCCACAGAGGACCTCTCCATAGACAAGGATCTCTACGCTCGCCAGGCTTCAGCCATGTTTGGAAAAGGTCCGGCCCCCAGTTCAGAAGACATGATGAAGGAACTCAAGAAGATCAAGGGCGTGCATGTGCTGACCGTGTCCACCGTGGACATGATGGGCACCCAGGTCAAGACCACCCAGGAATTGATTGAATTCAAGGAATCCAAGGCACCTGAAGATCATTTCGAGATCCCGTCCAGCTACAAGGCCAGGAAGCCCTCCGACATGATGCAGGGTATGCCCGTCATGGAAGAGGAATAGGGGTTTGGAGACCGGCCGGCAGGCAAGCAGGAGAGGAGTGTCCCATGAAAACTTTGGCCCGTGGGTTCTGTTTTGTTCTTCTGGGGTTGGTTGTCCCACTCCCTGTCGGCCAAGGCGCAAGTGAAGGACACACGCTGTATGTCTCTCCCTCGGGCAACGACGCCTGGTCCGGAAATCTCCCGTCCCCCAACCACGACCGGTCCGACGGACCTCTTTCCACCGTGCAGCGAGCCCAGCAGATCGCGGCCGAACTGAACGAAAGAGGCCCCAAAGCCTCAATGACAATTCTTTTGCGTGAAGGGGTTTACAGGCTGAGCGAGCCATGGATCTTCACGCCGAGGGACTCAGGCACCGAATCCTATCCGGTCACCTACGCGGCCTATTCGGGCGAGCGCGTGGTCCTCAGCGGGGGATGTCCCATCTCGGCTTGGGAAAGAGAGGGACATCTCTGGAAAACCAAGATCCCCAAGACCCCTTCCGGGGCCCTCTGGCGTTTCAATCATCTGTTCGTGAATGGCGAGCGTCGCACCCGCGCCCGCACCCCGAACAAGGGGCAATTCTTTCGCGCCGAGGGTCCCACGTCCCGCGAATCGAACAAAAGCTTCACCTTTCGCGAGGGGGATATCCAGGAATGGGATCGTGAACAGGACATCATCCTTGTGGTCTACCATTCCTGGGAGACATCCATCCACCACATTCGCCATGTGGACCTCGAATCCTGCAGCATCCTTTTGCGGGAGGCTGCTCCCTGGCCCATGGGACAATGGGAAAAACATCAACGCTACTATGTGGAGAACCTTTTCGAGGCCCTGGATGAGCCCGGGGAATGGTACCTGAATCTGGGCACCGAAACCCTCTACTACTATCCCATGCCTGGAGAAACGCCGGAAACCGTGGAAGTCATCGCCCCGCTCGTCACCTCCACCCTGCTGGAAATCGTCGGCGACCCGGCCAAGGAAAGCCATGTCGAACACCTGCATTTTCGAGGCATCGCCTTTCAACACACCAACTCCAATCTGAAGAGGCTTCGCAACCCGGGACAAGGCGAGATCTATCAGCCGGGATTGATCCAGGCCATGGGACTTCGACATGCCAGCTTCGTGGACTGTGAAATCGCCCACACCGGGGCCCATGGAATCTGGCTGGCCGCGGGCTGCACCCACAATCTGATCCAGCGATGCCACCTCCATGACCTAGCCGGGGGCGGTGTCTACCTCGGCGGCGGCTGGGGACTGCACGAACATCTCCCCACCGGCCACAACACCGTGGACAACAACTTCATCCACGATGGCTCCCACATGTTCCGAGGCGCCCACGGGGTTTGGATCGGCAAGAGTTCCCACAACACCGTGACCCACAATGAGATCTCGAATTTCGATTACACGGGCATCTCGTGCGGCTGGTCGTGGGGATTTCAACCCAGCAGCGCGAACCACAATGTGCTGGACTTCAATCACATTCACCATCTGGGCAATGGGGATGGCTTGAGCGATATGGGGGCCATCTACACCCTTGGCATCTCCCCGGGTACCACGGTTCGAAACAACCATATCCACGACGTGTACAGCTATGCCCATGTCTCTCATGGTTCAGGAATCTATCCTGACGAGGGAAGCACCGGCATCCTGATCGAGAACAACGTCGTGTACCGGGTTCGCAACAGTCCTCTGTTCATGCACTATGGCAAGGAATGCGAGGTCCGCAACAACATCCTGGCTCTTGGGGACGCGGGACAGCTCAGACGCTCCCGCGAAGACGTTCGCTGCCACTATGTCGCCGAGGGAAACATCGTGTACGGCGGTGAAAATCCCCGCATGCTCGACGGTCCTTGGAAGAATCACGACTGGCAGCTCGGACGCAACGTGTATTGGAGCGCCTGTGGTCAACCGACGTTCGCCGGGATGGACTTCGCCACCTGGCAAGAATTTGGCAAGGACGTGGAGTCGATCGTGGCCGATCCGCGTTTCGTCGATCCGGAAAACGATGATTTCAGGCTGCGACCCGATTCGCCAGCCTTGAAGATGGGCTTCCAACCCATCGACATCGAACAGGCGGGACTCTACGGAGACGAGGCCTGGACCTCGTTGCCCAAACGCTATTCGAACCGGGTTCTCAGCGAGGTTGCCCCCCCTATCGTGACACCGCTTCTCATCCATTTCGATTTCGAATCAGAAGAACCGAACACCGAACCCTTGGAGGGAAAAATCGTCAAGGGCGAACACGGCGCGTCTGTCCTGGTCTCGCGCGACACCTCTTCCAGCGGCACACAGAGCCTCAAGTTCACCGACGCTCCGAATCAGCGGTACGAATGGACGCCGCACATCTACTACCAGCGCGTCTATGACCAAGGCGAGGTGATCCTGTCCTGGGACATGTGCAACAGCGCGCAATCCCCGGCGAGCTTTTTCGTCGAACTTCGGCAAATGGACAGCGACGCGCCGTATCGCGTGGGCCCGGCCGTATCCGTAGGAAAAGATGGCTCCATGACTGCCAGCGGACTCCCTATCGACATCCTTCCCCTGGGTCAATGGGTGAACGTGAACATCCATCTGCACTTGGGGCCAGAGGCTCCATCGACCTATCGACTGACCCTGACCGCGCCGGGACGCGACCCACTGATTCGGGAACTCCCTTACCAGGCCAGGGAGTTTCATCGGATCGATTGGCTGGGTATCGCCAGCACCAGCCAGACCTCCACGGCATTCTATATCGACAATCTAAAGATGGGGACCGAAGAAGAACGCGCTCGAACGCCGAAACGTCGCCCCGTGGCCAAGCCATGGAGACAGGCCAGGCGGACCGGGTTGAAAGCGACAGACGATCCTGCCCTGGTGGGACACTGGACCTTCGAGGAAGCGGACAGCGGCCCGGTCTTGGATCACTCAGGCTACGGCAACGACGGCGACCTGTGGGCCAAACTGGCCACCGGCGAATTCGGAACCGCGTTGCTCCTGGACACGATCGACACGCATGTTGTCGTAGAAGCTCACGAAAGCCTGGATTTCGGCACAGGGGATTTTTCCATCGATCTTTGGATCTGCCCCACACGGCTGGCCATGGATCATGCCGACCCTCGATGTCGCATCCTGTCCAAGAACGATTTCCCGAGAACCTGGTGGGTCATGGACATCACCTCGGAGGGAAGGATTCGACTGGAAATGACGGACGCTTCCGGGAAAGGCGTACTCTGTCACACGCAAGCAGAAATCCCGGAACAAGCTTGGAGCCATGTCGCGGTGGTGGTGGACAGGACGCGGGGCCAAACGCGCTTCTTCCTGAACGGCCAACTCGACAGCGCCCACGAACTCTCGTCCGATTTCACCGGTCCCATCAACGTATCCGCCGAACTGACCCTGGGGTCCACCTGGCAACCCTTCGTCGGCCTTCTCGACGAGATCAGACTCTTCAAACGGTGTCTGGAGGAAAACGAAATCAAGACCACCTACCAGGCCGAAAGAAACCGACGCGGCAAGAAACCCGAATACGCTGTCATGGAATGATCCCTTCACTCCTCCGAAGGAAGGGACAGTCTCCTACGGCTGGCCACGTGCCCCGAATCCAAGGACAGCGCCCTTGTCCACGCCTCGGTCGCGGCCATTCGATTGCCCGACCGGGCTTCCATTTCGCCCAGCCAAAACCAGATATCCGCGGAGCCCCCATAGATAGAAAGGGCTCGTTTGAATTCCACCATGGCATCTACGCCCTCATCCATCATGAGAAGCAGGATTCCCTTGTTCATATGGGTCTTGGCATTGGCCTGAGCGTTGGCTCGAGTGGACAACATCTCCAGGGCATGGTCAAAGGCGATCCCGGCGGACTTCAGATCCCCGGCGTTCGCCAGAAAGATGCCGAGCATGTTATGCATGGCCGCGATCTCTCGATTGGCGTGTTCGTCCAGGAAATGACCGAAGGAGGAGCGAGATTCCCGAGGCAACCACTCCCAAAGAGATGGATATTCTCTTCCCGGAAGGGGATCGTGAAGATCGAATGGAACGATTCGAGCCAAGAGGTTCGCGTCCGATAAAACGAGCCTTCGGCCCAGAGGAAGAGAAGCCTCTTGGCCGTCCACAGACCAATAGGCGGGCCTGCCTCCTTGCGCGCGATGCATTTCCGCGACCTGCCAGGACACCCAAAGATCCCATCGCTGGTTCGAGGGATCCGCTTGAAGAGCGTATCGCCGGAGCACTTCCTCGATGGGAAAGTCCCACACGCGCTGAAGATACGCGGGATGTCCGTACCACTTCAATCCTTCCCTGTAAAGGATACGAGTGTTCTGAATCTGCCCCTCCATTCCTTGCAGACACCAGAAAAGAAATCCTTGCGCCCCGGCAGGCATGACGACAAAGGCGTTTCGATCCATGGCTTTTTTTAGATGCAGCGCGTAATCGGAAGCTGATATCGATCGACGGCGACACGAGAAGGGTACATTCCTGAAATAGATCCAGCATGGGAAAAGAAGGAGAAGGAGGAGAATCAGGACGCGTTGTTCCTTTCTGCCTCTGAAGCCGAGGAGCCAGACACATCCACCGCACAAGTACGTCACGCTCAGGAAGAAGATCAAGTGCCACGCTTCCCTGTATTCCATGCCTTCCGGGTTGATCAACAAGCCATAGAGGGCTTCCACGGCCAGGAAACAAAGCGGCAGCAGACCCCAGAATCCGTGTTTCACCACTCCAAAAACCATCCCCACTCCCCCGAGAATCAACCCCACAGGTGTTACCGTGTCCACCAAGGTTTCGCCCAAGGCGCTCAGTCCCCACAAGAAGGTGGGCCAAGCGGGAATCACCATGGCCTGCTGAAACTGTTTCGCGCTGATGTGGGTGATGAAGCCTGTCAGTGTGGATGTGGTATCCCAGTCCATGAAGGGTCGCGCCGCGGAGCGAATGGGCATGAAGAGAATCATGGAAGAACCCATGAGCAAAGCGCTCCCGGATCTCATCAAAACGGTCCATGTAATTCTTCTGCGGCTCAGGAACGGAAGAATCCACGCCAACAAGCAGGGCAAAAGCACTAGGGTCTTCAGGTGGCACGCGAACGCCAACCCTGTCACGAGCAAGGCGCCTTCGAGGCTCGGTCTTTCTCGTCGAAGACAGTACAGAGCAATCATCATCAGAAGAAGCAGGGGCGCGTAGACCTCCGCACAAGCGGCAAAATGCCACAAGTCCCGTCCCATCCCCACGCTCAACGCGGCCACCACGGACGCCACCCCGACTTGTCCTCGTTTCATGCCCAGCCATTCGACACAAAGGAACCGCAAGAGACCACCGAAAACAGCGGCAGCCCCGGCCATACTCAGGGCGCAAACCAGATTCACGCGAAAAGGAAAGGATCCCAGAGGTAGATACCTGAAGGATGAAAAGAGGACGCATGCTGTAGAATGTCCTGGTGGATGGGTGATCGAGAGCTGATCGGCCATGCTGATGAATTCCGCGGAGTCCTTCCAGTACATGTCCGGGGCAAGGCCTCTCAGAAAGACGCTCAACAAGAGAAGAAACGGTAAGAACATATCGCTCATTCTAGGCAGAAGAATCCTTTTTTGAAAGCAACAGGGTATCAGGTGGACGGATGAAGGTCGTATTCATTGCGCGAGATCCCAGCGTCTGTTATGGAGTGATGTCCTTGTCCGCCTACTGCAAAGCCCATGGACATCAATCCCATTTGCTCATTGTGTCCCTGGAAAAGGATCTTTACCAGGCCATCCAAAAGGAAAAAGCCGACCTCGTGGCCTTTTCCATCACCACCGGGCGACATCTATGGGCCGTGGCAGAGGCGTCCCGAATCAAGGAAAGAACAGGACTTCCCGTTCTGGTGGGTGGTCCTCACGCCACGTATTTTCCAGAGATCGTCAAGGAAGAGGTCATCGATTATGCCTGCATAGGAGAGGGCGAAGGGGCCTTGGTGGATGTGTTGGACGCGCTTTCCGAGGGCAAGGATCCGAGGGACATACCCAATATCGCGGTCTGCCGCGGCTCGGAGATCCACATCAATCCTGTTCGAGATCTCATCCCAGACCTGGATTCTCTTCCTTTCGCGGATCGTGCGATCTATCACCGTTACCCGCTGGCGCACGCCTACCAGCAGGACACCTGCATCATGCTTACTGGAAGAGGATGTCCTTACAACTGCAGCTTCTGCTACAACAGGGCTTGCAAAAGAATCTATCAAGGCAAAGGCGTCTATCTGAGAAAGCGAAGCGTGGATCATGTGATTACAGAGATGAGATTGCTCAAGGATCAATGGTCTATCCAACGATTCATCATCGACGACGACACCTTCACCTATCAGGAGGATTGGGTGGATGAATTCGCGGACCAATACGTTCGCCTGGTTGCGCTCCCTTTCATTTGCAACGCGCGAGCGGAGAATCTGAGTGAACGCGTAGTGTCCGCCCTGCGACGTGCCGGATGCGCCGGGGTCAAAATGGGGGTGGAAACCGCGGATGAAACCCTTCGACGAACCGTTCTCAACAAGCCTATCACCAACGATGATATATATGCCGCATCTCAACGACTGGCTGCCCACCGAATACCTTTGCAGACCTTCAACATTCTGGGCCTTCCGGGTGGAGATCTATCCAAGGATCTGGAAACGGTTCGTCTCAATCAAAGGTTGCGCACATCTCACGCCTGGTGTAGCCTTCTGAACCCCTATCCTGGCACCGCCATCCGCGAGATCGCCATGGAGAAAGGCATGTTGGCACAGGATCCGACCGGGGAATTCTCGAGAGAATCCTATTTCGTGGATACTCCGCTCGAATTGGAAGACAAGCGCGAGGTGGTTCACCTGCACCATCTCTTCGATATGGCCGTCAGGTTCCCCAGATCGCTCCCTTGGATTGAAAGGATCTTGCCTCTGCCCATGACGCCTATTTTTGAGCTCCTGTTCAAGCTGGATCACGCCATTTCCATCAAACGTTTCTACAGAATCAGAGTCTGGACCTGGATCCGTTTTCTTTGGGCTTGCCGGGGCATATATTGAAAATGGGCCGCTCAAAGAGGCGACTCACGCCTCCAGTTCGTGCCTGTTTTTAAGCATGGCAACGAAGCGCGGCCGGATTCGAGTTCCCCGCCCCCTGAAATACCTCACCACTTCGTTGCCCAGGCCGGTGTTCAGATGCTGATGGCGCAAAGACCGGTTGATCTCCAGGAAACCCATTTGATTCACCAGGTCCGGCCTGGTCTGCTCCCCGACGATCGGCGCGTGAATCGTGCAGTTGACCAAGCGCGTGCCCAGGGTGCTATCCAGGGCGTAGAAGTACTCGCCTTCCCGCTCGACCTCGGGCCGAAATCGACAGTTTGAAAGGTTCAGTTCCCCTCGAAATTCCAAGGCCCGAACCACATTGACGCTACAGCGCTCGAAAAACACGCTTGCCGCGCAGTGTCCCAGGTGCAGCACAATACCTTCGCAATCCTGGAACACGAGCTTGGGAAACAGGGCGAGAGAATCCTGATACTCGATCCCATCCGCGCCACCCAACACCATATGGGAGCGTTCCCTGTCCTCCGGGCTCGAAGGCTTGAGTTTCTCCAATTGGACCCGCTCGCAGACCAGGAGACAATTAGCCTGGTTTCGGCTCTCGTCCCAGCCCCCATGCTGTCGCAAATCGTAGTGGTACGGGTCAGAAACGCGAAGCAAACGCACTCCTTCCTGCCTGCCCTCGACCCAGATGTCACGGAAAAGCAACCGCTTGGGAAAGAAGAGCCTGTTGCCATCCTTGGTCTTCGAGAAAGAAGCGATCTCCATCAACCAACAGGGTCCGCCCGGCGCCTCAAGGCCGGCATAGTCGATACGCAGGTTCTCCAGGATGATGCTGGTGCCCAATCCGATCGGATACTGATAGTCGAAGTCAGACGGCCTCATGGACAGCACCGCGACGCGATGAGGACTTGTGGGCTTGAGGGTACAACCTCGAAGACAGATTCGACCATCCCATTTCGCCCCATAGTCGGGACGGAAGCTCACGAACTCGTTGCCATGTCGAACCGTGTTTTCGATCAGCAGCTCCCCGCCCCCGGTCACGGAGATCCCCTTGAAGCCAATCGTGCAATTGCTGATATGGAGGTTCCAGCAGTGAAAATGAACATCCACGCGATTGAGCCGGCAGGACTCGAGACAAAAGTTTTTGTTGAGATTGGTGCCAAAGACCCCCCAGGAAATCCATCCGGCCTCGGCGGTCAAATTCCGAAAGGTACAGTTGAGCATGCGGGCGCCGCCAATCCCATAGGTGCCGTGCTGGACCTGTTCTTCCGGAGGCTTCCTGGCCTTTTCCCAGGGCATGGCCCGAATGTTCTCCAGGGTCACGTCGTACACGTTGCTGAGCACGTACAGTCCATGACGAGGTTCGAGAGAAAGGTCCCGTCTCCCTTCCTCGAGCCCCATCCATTGCTCTCGAATCAAGGTGCGACTGCGCTGTATGGAAATCCCGTTGTGATGATATCCAGGGGAACTGCCTTCCGGCGTGTCGCCCGAGAAACGAAATCCCCCGCCTTCGATCACAAGGTAGGTGTCGTTGCAGGGAATGGCCCTCACAGAGGTGAGATCCTGGAATTCCCAGGCGATATCTCCCAGGATACGTCCCTCCTCCTCCACATAGAACAACTCTTCTTTCGGCCAACCCCGGTTGCCGGCGTATCCTGCCCGGATCCCGATTCGGTCGTTCGCGTCCTGGACGATCATCAAATGGTTGGCGTAAGGGGCCAGTTCTTCGATGAGTTGAACCCCGGGTTTCAGTTTTTCGACCAAGGCCTGTCGCAACTTTTCGTTCTCCGTCAGATTCAGCTCCGGGAAATCATTCTGCACGATGAAGCGAGGCGTCCTCTTGTCGTTGAAGCGTTCCTCCACATAAAAGATGGTCTTTCCCCACTGCACGCCGGTCCTGATCGGGATTCCGTGGGTCTGTTTTATCCAGAACTCCCCGCTGGGCTGAAGGATAGGAACCTGGTTCCGATGGGCGTATTCGTGGGCCAACTTGATTTGTACCCCGTCATCGTGTTCCCCATCGCCCAGGGCACCGAACATCCAGTAATTCACCCCTTTTCGCTCGTGCAAAACGGCCAAGAGGCCGTTGGAGACAGCGATCACATCCGCGTCATTGTCCTGAATCTCTTCGTTGGGCCGTTGCAACCTGTACAAAGCCCCGCCTCCATCCCCTGGGCGATGAAATCCCACGGTCTCCACCCACGCCCCCTCTGCCTGGGAAACCTGATTCTTCAGGCTTGGGACGTCCGCGTAACGCGTCACATGGCCCTGGGCCTGGCCGCTGGTCTCCTGGGAAAAGGACCGGGGCGTCCAGGCAGCCAGACCGGCCCCTGCCACACCAAACCTAGCCATGACTCCGCGCCTACTCCATCTACGAGGTGTATCTCGATCCGACATGATATCCCCTTTCACATACCCAACGCCTCCCGGTATAGATTCGAGGTGTGGGCGTCAAAACAACTCCTATTCCAGGTTCCAGATGGATCGCAGCTCCCAAACCGTGACGCTCGTGGCCTTGGCCGCACCTCCCAGGGCGTACAGGGACAGTCCACTCTCCTCGTCTGCGGGCAGAAAACAGGAGGCCATCTGCACACGTCCCCTGTTGGCGAAAACCTCCACGGAGGTGCGATCCACCAAGAGACGAAGCAAGATACGCCCGTCCTCCGGCTTTAGGGTCACAACGCGATCCAACGCCGTGAGTTCGTTCGTTCCTGACAGGAATTCTATCCGATGTCCACGCACATCCAGCCCCAGCCTTTCAGAATCGCCGATCTCGAGCTCCAGCTCGATGTCGAACAGATCGCCCTGGACGCCTTGGATTTTCCTCGGGCTTTCCCCCAGCGTAAGATCATCCATGCGATTCTCAAGTCCCCTTAACCTCTCGATCTCCTTCACCGGTTCAATGAACAACCGAACGCCGTCCCGCGTGCTTCGAAGCGAAAGCACGCGCGGCACGGTCATCTGCTGGTTGAAGGGCATGCCTGGGTAGATCCCGCCGCTCATCCAAGCGATCTGGATGCGGCGTCCATCCTCGCTCGGCATGTTGCTGAAGGTCTGGCCCGCGTAGTCGTTGGCTCCGAATCGGCTCTCGAGCAATTCGCTCTCCGGGGTGAATGTCTGCCCATCGAAATCACCGATCAGGTAGCGCCCGGCCGCCTCCCAGACCACCCAGCGGGTGTTCTTCGGATCCCCATCCACGGGCAATTCGAACAGGTCCGGACATTCGTGTCCATCCGGCATCCACACTTCGCTCATCTGGCTCCAATTCTTGAGGTCGAGCGAACCGAACAAGCCAAAGCGCGATCGATCCAGGTAAAGGATCATCACCCATTTTCCGGTCGGCTCGTGCCAAAGGACCTTGGGATCGCGGTTGCTGGCCTCGATATGCCCCAGCACCGGGTTGCCCTGATAGGGGGTAAAGCTCCTGCCCCGATCCGTCGAATACGCGATCGACTGGGTAAAGGGCTGATCCCGGGACTGGACGTTCGACCCGCCGGCCGATGTGTAGATCGCGACAATCGGCTTGTGTCGATCCTTCTGCCACCCTGTGGTATTCCGGTGATCCACCACGGCCGATCCTGAAAAGATGGTACCCAGTTTGTCCGGGTGGATGGCATCCGGGAGCTGCCGCCAATGGATCATATCCTCGCTGACCGCGTGGCCCCACGTCATGTTCCCCCACTGCCTTCCGTAAGGATTGTGCTGAAAGAAGAGATGGTATTCCCCATCGTAATACACCAGGCCGTTGGGATCGTTCATCCAGCCGCGGCTTGGCGAAAAGTGGAACTGGGGTCGTAGTCGCTCGCGGTACAGTGTGTCCATCTCCGGCCACCTGTTTGATAGCGTCACGGTGTTTACCCAGGTGTCATCTTTAGGAAAAGGGTCCACCTCCAGTCGAAGGGTCTTGCCCATGTAAGTTTTCACCTCGGTGTAAGTCCAGAAGTCAGGCTCGCCTTCGGCCAGTTCGATCTCGAACTCCCGCGCCAGGGTGTCATCCACGATCCAACGTATAAGACGTTTCGGCGCGCCGTTACGCACGGGCAGGTGCATATAGGGCTTGTCCACCACCCGTTCCCAGAATCCAACCGGAGTTGCGGCAATCGCGCTTCCGACCACACAACACGTCAAACCCAATCCCACACCCAGCATCGAACGTCTCCTTGTTGATTCAGTCTGGCCAGAATGGATTTCTTTCTCTTCACCCAACCTCGATGAAGCTCTTGTCCACATTCGGTTTCATAAAAAGTGTAGCATGCACGCTGTTTGGTATGGGTCACGTAAACCTTCCATGTAGCCGATCCAGGCAAGTGCCTCATGATCACTACGTCACGATCTCCTCGACCGCAGGATATAATCTGAGATCCTATGCGCTGAAAATCTATCTTTTGACCTCCAACCCGAAGTTCACCCAAAGACCGAAGGAGCATCTCATGCATGGTTTCGGACTGTTGCTTGTCCTCTCTCAAACCGCGACTTTGTCCTCAGGCACAGTATTTCTCGAAGGAGATGTCGTTCTCGTCTCCAGGCCTAAGCAGAATACGACAGGCCTTTGGCGCGCCCTGGACGATCGTTGGAATGAAGTGGCTTCCGGAACATGGGGACCGAAGGACAAAAGCATCGAATTGGGATCGTTGCCCGTCGGCTGGTATCGCATCGATTTTCTGGACCAGGATTCCATGGAGATCGGCTTCACCACAGCGGCGGTTCTGGCGCGCCTGGCGGAAACCGTCCCGGATTCCCCGGTGGCCGTCGATGTGGCCCTGTCATGGGTACCTGAACGCGATCCTCAGGTCTGGCGGCTGTGTACAAATCTAGCGCGCTTGGCGGGCATCACCATGGTGCGGGATCGAGTTCGTTGGCGAGAGATCCAGCCCGAGCCGAACACGCCTTTGCTACATGGCACTGTGTATGACCAGACAGCGGATCTGCAGAACGAGTCGGGGCTTCAGATTCTGCAGGTGTTTCATGATTCGCCCCCCTGGACATGGATTCAGGGTGAGGGACGCGGTCGAATCCCGGCGGATCTGCGAGATACCTGGCAATTTTGTCGGGATGTGGCTTCCCATTTCCGGGGACGGGTCCAGGCATGGCAACCCTGGAACGAAGGCAACGTCCGAAACTTTGGTGGCCACACCATGGACGAGTTGTGTTCCCATCAAAAAGCCGCCTATTTGGGATTTCGCGCGGGGAATCCTGATGTCCAGATCTGTTGGGCACCCATGGCGGGCGTTCATACCGAGGGACACTTCCAGGGTATGACTGCCAATGGGGTATCGCCTTACTTTGACATCTTCACCTTTCATTCCTATGACTGGTGTCACGCTTATTGGGACTTACGCGCCTGGGTTGTGAAGGCCGCGTCAGGAAAGCCGATCTGGGTGACAGAATGTGACCGCGGGATCACGGCGGACCCGGATTCTCCGGTCGGCGATTTGAACCCGCAGATGGAACGACTCAAGGCCGAGTTCATCACGCAATCCATCGTATCCAGCCTGGCCACAGGGGCGTCCCGTCATTTTCACTTCATCCTGCCCCAGTATCTGGAGCAGAACAACACGGTGCAATTCGGCCTGTTGCGACATGACAACACCCCTCGCATGGGCTACGTCGCCTTGGCGGCCGCGGGACGCTTTCTGGCCGGGGCGAGCTACCTGGGCAGAACGGGCGATCCGGCCCTATCCGAGGTCTATGTCTTCGCGTTCCGCAGTTTGCAAAATGGAGAGGAGAGGGACCTGCTGGTGGCATGGACCGAGGCGCCTGTGGACTGGCCGGATCGGGGACACGCTGTATCCGAGCTGAGATTGGAGGTACAACTGAAGCCGGTGGGTGTGTGGGACTACATGGGACGATTCCTGGGCACAGACCCTGTCAAAGAACTGACAAGCGCCCCTGTGTATATCATGTTACCCAAAGGCTCGACAGACTCGTTGACGTTGAGAACCCCTGCCTTACCGAAACCCTTTCCTCTGGAAACACCCTGTCCTGTGGTCCTACAACTGAACGCCCCGGACATGCCCTTGCGCGAACGTTTCCATGACTGGTCCTATGAATACGACCGGACCGTGACGCCTGGCGAGAACGAGTTCACCCTTTCCGCTTATCACTTCGGGCAGGGAATCGCGACTGGCAGAATCAGGGTGATGGATCTTCCCGCAGGCTGGCATTGTGAACCCCATTGCTGGGACGTGATCCTGGAACCCATGGAACGCCATGAGCAAAGGGTAACGTTGCGCATACCTGAAGCAGGTCCGCCGTTCCCCAACGAGGTTTGGCTCCACATGGAGGGCGATTTGGGCTCGACAGGAAAAGCCCGCCTCGCCTTTCGCGTCAGTCTACCGCAAACCTGATCCGGGATTGGAACTTCGCTGTTTTCGAACGGTTTGAAAGCCCCTCCCACGCCGAATGCATATTCGGCATCTGGGAGGGGCTTTCACTTCCAAGGTGCGTACCACGGCATTCCAACGCACCGAAGGAAGGAAGTGAGAGAACAGCATCTCTGTCTTTTCTTCCCACGACGGTTTGTCTCTGGATCGCTTTCACTGAATATTTACCTCGGTCATACTTCGTCTCGACACTGACCCCCCTCCAGACGTTTCCATGACAAGGATTCATTTTTAGGCGAGGGACAGCCGCGCCTTGACTTGTTTCAGATTATACCTTTCAATGACAGTGTTGATCCACAGAAGAAAAGCACATAAAGCTGCCTCGTGCGTTGATTATCTCCGGGCCAAACGGTTCAGGCAAGACAACTTTCGCTCACGAGTTTCTTCTATCGAAGCGGCGTGGTTCCATCTTCATCAACGCCGATCTGATCGCTGAAGGATTGTCTCCTTTGCGACCGGAAATGGGTATTCCCAAGGCGATGCGACTCATGGGCGAGCCATTGAATGAGTGTATGGCGGCCAGGCAGGTTTTCGCGATTGTGTCGACGCTGGCAGGTCTACAACTGCTGCGGACCAGCCCCGGAACTCCTGGAAGAAGGTGAACGCGAATGATTAGAAGGACCGAAGAGAATAGCGACATGATTGGGTCTGGAGCTGCATTGTTGCGTGCAGTCCGCCGGGCCTGCGAGAAGGCAAAGATGCACGGCTTACCGATTGCCATTTCACATCACGGCAAAGTCATAGAGGTCGCCCCTGAAGATATTATGGCAGAATTGGATACACGAGAACGCAAGACCTGCGTTCCAACGGTATAGCTGTCCTGATCTTCCGAAGAGCCGATCGTCTCTGTGGAGCTTGCGCAGGTCGGTCAGGTCATCACCGTCGTCGTGCCTGAAGGCTCGGAGAAACCATACTCCTGCAGAGGAGGCTATTACAAGACGGCTGGATGGAAACACCCAGAAGATGACTCGCGATGAACTGCGCATCATGTTCTCCGAGCATAATCCCCTTGACATGAAAGGGTAAAGGAAAACAATTATCGAATATAAAAAAAGAGGAAGGTCATGAAACATTACAAGATTATCGGGCTTTCTTTGTCCATTGTTTTCTTTGCCATAGTCCTGATTTCGGGCACACAAATCCCGAAACATGAAAGGTTAAATCAGATCAGTTACCGAACAGCGACCAATTCAACCGTATGCCCACCCTTTCACCTTTATGATGAAGACGGCAATCTCGTTGATCCGGTGAATGGGATCAACGCCGGCAATCCCTATTCACCCAGACAGACCTGTGGTAAATGTCATGATTATGATCTGATCACAGAAGGCTATCATTTTCAGCAAGGCAAGGATGAGCAGGCAGAGGGGGTTTATGCGGAGCGATACCAGTGGGTGTCACATCCGGGAAATTATGGTGGAAACTGGTGCTCGCCGGCGCCTCTTTACCGGTATCTGTCACCAAAAGAAAACGATTCAGCCAGGACAATGGATATGACCTCTTTCAGTTTTTTCGCAGCCTCCTGCGGAGGTTGTCATCCCGGTGGAGGTCCGGGAGAGTATGATCGTGCCGGATTCAGGTACGACCATTTTATGGCTCACATGGGATACGAAGCAGGGGGTGTAAATGATTTCGATGGCGACTATTACCAGGCACGATGGAATGAAACCGGCGTGCTGGAAGCCGATTGCATGATCTGTCATCAGCCGGAGTATGGTCACAACGAGAGAAAAAAACAACTGGGAGAGCTCAATTTTCGCTGGGCAGCAACAGCGGCATCAGGCTGGGCAGAAGTAACAGGTTCTGTCAAAAGTGAAACACCAGTTCTTGTCAGCTATGATTTGTCAAAATTTGATAAGGACGGGAAACTTTCACCACATATTGTACGTGAACCGCGCAATTCGGCATGTCTTTCCTGCCATGCTCAACCCGGATGGAAAAAGCGGGGAGCAAATTACGATCCCAGAACCGATGTTCACCTGCGGGCGGGAATGAGGTGTGTAGATTGTCACCCTGCCGGTTCGCTGGCGCTGGATGAAAGGATCAACCAGCGTGAAATGCACCAGTTTGGAAAAGGTGATGATCCAGGAGGGCAGGTAAGAAATGACCTTAACAACACCGTCATCAGTTGTAACCATTGCCATAATGCCGGTACTCTGGGAGCACCCTATGCCGAACATGCATGGCTTCCACCGCTTCACCTCGAAAAGATCGCATGCCAGACATGCCACATCCCGGAAAGGTCAGTAAAACCTGCCCAGATGCAGGCCAGTGACGTGTTCAATCCGGGAACCAAGATCACGACAAGCGGGAAAAAACTGTGGGTTTTCTATGGCCCGGATATGAAATATTACAATCATTATGGCAATCTCGAAATGATGGGTTTTGATGATAAACCAACAGATCCCTTTCGTCCGGTTCTGACGTTGTACAACGGGATGATATACCCTGTAAACAGGATACACAGCGCATGGCCGGCGATCCAAGTGGATGGGAAACCGGGTTTGCATCAACCCAAAATGAATGACATTTACCAGATGTGGCAGGATCACTTCGCCGACCCGATGAACTATCCTGAACTATCCATCATTACAGATGATAATGGCAATGGAATTCTTGAAGTGAACAGACCTGAAGAAATAGACGCATTGATCGCAGCGGTAACTAATATGCTCAATAAAACAGATTACCCGATGGAGGGCAAACGGGTCGTATGGGCAATGAATGACAGGGTTTACACGTCAGGAACCGAGTTCTATATACTTGAGAAAGCGTTGTGGGAAGCCTCACCCTATGCCAGTGTCTTTAAATACAGCCATGATGTTTATCCTGCAAGGGCTGCGCTTGGCAGCAAAGGCTGTGTTGAATGTCATTCGTTGAATTCCGACTTCTTTTACGCCCAGATCGTTAAGTATCCCTTTGATCTGGATGGCAATCCGGTTTATGAACCCCAATATAAGATTCTTGGTATGGCCCCGTTCTACGTGTGGATATCGGCAGTCAGGGAACAGCATATTAAGACGATTCTCTATCCGGTTATTGTTCTCCTTGTCTTGCTGATCATTGTCTCAATCGCCCGATGGGTCAATGACCATGTTCATTTCCTGAAAATTGATTCAAAGATCCTTTACCTGGCTTATGCATACCTTTTTATTTTTACCGGCCTTGTTTACCTGAAACCTGATGTTTATGCCGCCATCATGCCTGAGCGGTTGTGGTTCGACAAAAATCACTTCTTTATCACAGTATTTGCGCTTTTGGCGGGATTGTTCTGCTGGCTGAGGCTGAAAAGCGAAAGCAAAGCTTTATCAGTTCTGGGAAATTTGCAGTTGGTCTTTATTTTAACCGCAATTTTTTCAGGGATCATCATCATGATCCGGTTTGAAGGGATACTTTCTTTGGTAAGGATCGCCTTTACAGTTTATGACCTGGTGGTTTTACTGAGTGTGTTTACAACAATTGTTGATCTGATCTCCAGGGAATTTGACCTGCTAAGAATCAAGCAATACGATGAAACAGATACCTTGTTTGTTAGTACCTGAAAAAGTGGCCGTGGTTCGCCCTTGCGGAAATCCGGGCCAAAACAGAGAAGATTTTGCTCATGACTGACATGCTTGCGACCCTGCTTACTGTAGTTGGGACTGTCACCACGCCTCACGTGAGTCTGGTCAGGAATGGCGAGGCGAACGCCGTGGTGATCATCGCCGCCGAACCGAGTCCGACTGCCCGCTATGCTGCCGAGGAACTGGTCTCGCATGTCGAGAAGGCTACCGGTGTGCGTCTCGAGATTCTGTCTGAACCCGAAGTCCCGATGGACATGCACACCCGCGTCTACGTTGGCGAAACAGAGGAGACCCGGCGCGAGGGCATCGACCCGGACCGGCTGCCGCGCGAGACGTTTGTGTTGCGTTCGGTCGGCAACGACCTGTTTATCGTGGGCAGGGAAGACGACGGCAATCCGTTCGACCCGAACAACCCGAATGCGGGCACCCTGTTCGGTGTTTACGAATTCCTCAAAGACGCAGCCAGCGTGCGCTGGTTGTGGCCCGGCGAATTGGGCGTCTACGTGCCGCGGACCGACACCATCGAGATTCCTGCC
>Ga0209498_1000616_pt1 | contig 22068 bp, 17 predicted proteins | sample WalLakDeSediment_FD_184131 | JGI IMG/M metagenome (GOLD analysis project Ga0209498, IMG submission 184131) | Lake sediment microbial communities from Walker lake, Nevada to study Microbial Dark Matter (Phase II) - Walker Lake 11/02/13 Deep... | ecosystem: Environmental > Aquatic > Freshwater >...
CGGACCAGCCAGCTTCGCAGCAGGGGCATCTCACCGGCGACAATTGAATAGGCCTTGAGGAAGCAGGCCGCCCAGCCGATCCGCCGCGGGGCAGCCGCCCGGGCCGCGGCCACCTCGGACAACTGCATCTCCCGATCGACTGGAAACAGGGGGATCGCCCGCCCGAGGATGGCCACGTCGTTGACCGCGCCGCGTCCGGCCGGCAGTCGGGCGGTGGTGATCGTGGGAGCAGGCATCGAAAGTCAGGCTTGTGGGCTGAGGGCGGCCGATCCGCCGCCTGGAACCGGATCGTAGAAAAAGACCCCTGGGGGAGGTAGGCGGGTTTCCGGGACGGTTACCGCGGGCGAACCCTGGCCCGGGAATGACTGAGAGTCGGAGAGCCTGGAAAAGTCTATTGAACTGCGGCAACCGGATCGGGTGCGAGCACGGCGTAGAGCGAATCGCTCGAGGGCAGGCGGTCAAAAAAGCCCATCCGCACAACCGCGAGCCCGGCCTGGGACGCCGTGGCCGCGAGCGACCGCGGCGTGAAGTAGTTGACATGGTCGGGCCAGCGGTAGCCACACCATCGCCGGCCGCGGAACCGCCGGGCGAGACAGGAATAGTTGGGCACCTTGACCACGATCCGGCCGTCGGCCGAGAGCCGCTCGCGGCAGCCGGCGAGCAGCGGCACCGGCTCGAGCTCGTGCTCGAGCACACACGACAGGATCGCGACATGGACGCTTGCCGCCGGCAGCTGCCGCAGGCCGTTGACTCCGGCCGCGTGGATGCAGCGGCCGCCGTATCCGCGGAGCCGCCGGTTGGCCTCAGCGGCGAGCTGGGTCGAGATCTCGATGCCGATCGGCTCGAGCCGATCGGCTACGGCAGGGGGCAGGCGGGCAACGAGCCTGGCGAACAGGCCGCCGTCGGAGCAGCCGATGTCGACGAGCCGAATCGGGCCGGAAGGCCGCCCGCGGGCGATACCCTCCACGATGCCGACGAGCTTGTCACGACCGAGCCAGCGATGACGAAAGCTCTTGAGAGCCCGGCTGGCCGCGTGTACGAGCGGCTCGTCGCGGCGACGGCGGGCCGACTCCTCGGCTTGGGTCACCTCCCAGGCGAACTCCTCTTGGAACATCTCCTGCCGCGGCGGATTGGCCAGGTAGACAAGCCCGGTTTCGAGGCACTCGCGGAGATCCCAGGGCAGCGGGGCCGCGTCGAGCCGACGGGTGGCGCCTTCGGCTGCGAGCAGCGGGCAATGACGCGTGGCAGGGGCGGGAAGCATCGCTGTTCTCCTCGAACGTGGGCCGACAGGCCAGCCGACACACTGCACTTCAATCGGCATCCTCGAGGCGTGACGGTAGCAGCGGCTGGCCGCCGGCCGGAATGGGGGTCGTGCGGCTTGTCTAGCACTCTGCCTATTCGTCGTCGTTTGCCCCGCCTGCCGGCCCAGCAGTGCACAAACCACCGGCGAACGAAGGAAGAGCCCCAGACCATTCGGCAGACACTGCGCCTGTCCCGAGGCTTTCGGGACGGGGTGGGCGGTGGGGTTGGTGTGGCAGCCGGGGTGGCCTTCGTTCCCGCAGTCCCCGAGCTCGCGCCCGGGGCTTGTATGGGGACAGGGGTCTGGGTTGCCGCACTATTTTGTGCCGCAATAGAAGCCCCTAGCGCGAGCTGGGGGACTGCGACGTAGCGCACCGATTGGTCACAGCCAGGCTCAGGAAAGCCAACCCCGCTTCTAAGGACCTTCCCCAGGAGATCACCATGATTCGTTTGCTCGCCCGTCGCTCGACCTGCCGCAGGGCATCGGCTGGGCCAGCCGGCAGCGGCCCGCTTTCGGCCCGCCTGACTTTGGTATAATAGAAGTCGACCTTATGTGGTGGCTGTAGCTCAGTTGGTTAGAGCATCGGTTTGTGGTACCGAGGGTCGCGGGTTCGAGTCCCGTCAGTCACCCTTCTTGCGTTGCTCTTCCGTAGCTCTTCCGTAGCTTGCGCTGCAATTGGTTGCAGTCCTGCCCCTTCTGGAGTTGCCCCCATGCCCATGTCCCGCCGTTTTGACTCGGCCCCCAGCCGCCGTGGGTTTCTCGCAGCCTCGTCGTCCGTCGCGGCCGCCGGCTATTTTGTTGCCCCGACGATCCGGGCCGAGGACGCCAAGCCCCCCACGAGTGCCAACGAAGAGATCCGCTTCGCCTGTATCGGGATCGGCGGCAAGGGGCAGAGCGATTCGGCTGATGCCGGCCGCAGCGGCAAGGTCGTGGCCGTGGCCGACGTGGACGCCAACCAGCTCAAGCGAGCCGAGAAGTCGTTTCCTGGTGCCAAGGGCTACGGCGACTTCCGCAGGATGCTCGAGGAGATGGCCGGCGAGATCGACGCGGTCACCATCAGCACCCCCGACCACACCCACGTGACCGCCGCCGCGATGGCGCTTGGCCTGGGGAAACACTGCTTCTGCCAGAAGCCGCTCACCCGCGCGATCTCGGAGGCGCGGATGCTCGGCGAGCTGGCCAGGGCGAAGGGCGTCGCCACACAGATGGGCAACCAGGGTACCGCGGCGGATTCGCTCCGCCGGGCGGCGGCCTTCATCGAGTCGGGTGCCCTCGGCACCGTCAAGGAGCTGCATATCTGGACGAATCGGCCGGTCTGGCCCCAGGGAGGCGGGCGGCCCGCAGAGGCGGCTGTGCCACCGAACCTCGACTGGGACGCCTGGATCGGGCCGGCCCCGCTGCGGCCGTACGGCCCCGGCTACCACCCTTTCGCCTGGCGTGGCTTCTGGGACTTTGGCACCGGCGCGCTTGGTGACATGGCCTGCCACACGTTCAACATGCCATTTATGGCACTCATGCTCCGTGATCCGGCGAGCGTGCAGGCGGTGACGAGCGGCCACAACAAGGAGACCTATCCGAAGTGGTCGATCATCGACTACGAGTTCCCAACGCTGGGCAACCGTTCGGCCGTCAAGGTGAAGTGGTATGATGGCGGAAAGATGCCGGAGACGGCGGTCTTCGCGGGCTATCCCGGGGAACAGAAGGACGGCCAGGAGAAGCCGTTTCAAACGGCCTCCAGTGGCGTCCTCGTGATCGGCGAGAAGGACACGCTCTACGCCCCCGGCGACTACTGCGAGAAGGGGTTCACGCTCAAGAGCGGTGTGAAACCAGCCGACATCGAATTCGAGAAGTCGCCGGGCCACTTCCAGGAGTGGGTGCGGGCGATCAAGGGCGGCCCCGCCCCCCGCAGCAACTTTCCCGACTACGCCGGCCCACTCACCGAGACGATCCTGCTTGGCAACCTGGCCGTGTGGGCTGCGGATGCGGCGGAGAGCCCGGGCAAGAAAATCGAGTGGAACCCGTCGAGCCTCGTGGCCACCAATGCTCCTGAGGTGGAGCATGTCGTGCGGCCGACCTGCCGCGAAGGCTGGAAGGCCTGATCCGGCCGCGGGTCATACAGGAGCGACCGGCATGAGACACGAGTGGTTGATAGCGACAGCCTGCGCGGTCATGGGCTGGTGTTCCGCGGCGATGCTGCCGGCAGCTGAGCCCCGGGCTGACGAGGCGGCCGCCGTGGCGACGGTCGAAAGGCTCGGTGGCAGCGTCACGGTCGACGCCGACGGCCACGTGACCGGAATAGCGCTCGGCAATCGCCCCACCACCGACTCTGACCTCGGGGCCTTCGCGGGTCTCAAGCGACTGGAGTCGCTCGAAGTCTGGGGTGCCGAGATCACCGATGTGGGAATGGAGTCGATCGGCCGGATGCAGCCGCTCCAGAAGCTCGTGCTCGAGAACACGGATGTGACCGACGAGGGGGCGGTGGAACTGGCCCGGCTCGCCAACCTCCGCGTGCTCAACCTGCGGCGGTCGTCGAACCTGACTGATGCGGCTCTCGAAGCGGTCGCGACGATCGCCGGACTCGAGCAGTTGATCCTGCTCTACAACAACTTCACCGACGCCGGCCTGGCCCACCTCGCGCCGCTGGGGCGTCTGCGGGTGCTCGATCTGAGGGGCTGTGCACTGGTGAGTGACCTGGGGCTCGAGCACGTGGCGACGCTCGGGAGCCTCGAGCGGGTGAAGCTTCGCTGCCCGAGCGTGACCGACGTCGGGCTGGCCCACGTGGCCGCGTTGCCGAAGCTCCGCGGCTTCGCTGTGGAAGACGGCCAGATCACCGACGCCGGGCTGGCCCCCTTCGCAGCCAAGACCGACCTCGACGAGATCAATGTGATGAGAACCTTCGTCGGCGACGAGGGGCTTGCGCACCTTGCGGGGCTCACGAAGCTCAAGCGACTCGAGCTGCGGGGCACCCTCGTGGGAGACGATGGTCTTGTGCACCTGGCGAAGCTGCCCAACCTCGTGCTCCTCGACCTGGCCGAGACGGGCGTCGGCGATGCGGGCCTGGCCCAGCTCGCGGGCCTCGACAAGCTCGCCATGCTCGATCTCTGGGACACGCGAGTGGGAGACGAGGGCATGGCGGCGGTGGGCCGGCTGGCCGGGCTTGTCTCGCTCAACCTGCAGAACACCGCCGTCGGGGATGCCGGACTCGCCCAGCTCACGGGCCTCGAGAAACTCGAGTCGCTCACGCTCTCTGGCACGCGGGTGACCGCTGCGGCCGGGGCCACGCTCGCAAAGCTCCCCCGGCTCCGGCAGGTTTCGCTGGCCTTCACGGATGTCGGGGACAACGCCGTCGCCACGCTGGCGGCCGAGCGGCCGGGCCTTGTGATCGAGCGTTAGCCGGGCAGTCCGGGTGAGCGTCGTGGCGGGTGGCTGCCGCAGCGGCTGTTTCCCCCGACCCTGCCGGTCATCGCGGTCGCGCCGGCGGTTTGACTTGGCCCCGCTCGAGCGGTATCACGACGGGCTGACGGCCCGGCTGTCTGCCGGTTTCCTCCCCCAGCCCTCACCGATCCACAGCGGAGACCACGACCATGTTTCTGGGCAAGATCTGGAATGCGTTTGCCGCACAGATGAACAAGCTCGCCAACTTTTTCTGGACGGCCGACCCGATCGCCCAGTTGCAGTACGAGTATGACAAGGCCGTCGAGCAGATGAAGGACGGCCGTGAGGGGCTCGAGCAGTACCGGGCGCTCGTCGAGCGGGTAACGCGGCAGGCCAACGGCGATCGGCAGCACGTCGCCTCGCTCGAGGCCCGCGTCAAGGCTTACCTTCAGGCAGGCGAGCGAGACACGGCCTCGAAGTTCGCCCTCGAACTCCAGAAAGCCCGCAAGGAACTCGCCGAGAACGAGGCCCAGCTCAAGCTCCACGAGACGGCCTACGAAAACAATGTCACCAAAGTGAAGCACGCCACAAAGAAGCTCTCAGACCTCAAGACGCGGATTCAGAAGTATGATGCGGAACTCAAGCTCTCGCGGGCCGAGGCAGAGCTTGCCAAGCTCGCCCAGAGCTTCAACTTCGACGTTACTACCGACTTTGGGCAGATCGAGGACGTGATCCAGGACAAGATCGGTCTCAACCGGGCGAAGGTGCGGGTGGCGGCCGATCTGTCGGGGCAAGGGCTCGAAGACATCAAGCGGGAAGAGGTTGTCGAGCAGGCGATGGCCGACAACGCCCTGCGGGAGTTTGAGATCGAGATGGGCATGGTCACGCCCGAGACGGCAGGCGTGATGGCCGACGACAAGGAGCTTGGGTCGCAGAAGATCCAGCAGACTGCCGGTTGAGGCGATTGTTCTCTTCTCCGTAGCCAGCGAGTCCGGCACGTGATGACACCCACCACAAAGCGTGAAGCGGCGGTCAAGCCGGCGGCATCGCCGCAGGTCGCCGACCCAGCCGCCATTGAGCCCACTCCGCTGGCGGAGTTGGGCACGGACCCGGCCGCGGCCGGCGGCGCGGCGGCCCTGCCTGAGTGGTGCCCCGCGTGGGGCGAGCGGCTGGGCGACGCCTACCTCTCCGGCACGAGCTGCGTCTTTCTGTTGCACGGCAATGTCCGTGACCTCGTGCCGGTGGCGGCTCCAGCAGCCGGGCGGCCCGACCCTGTCGACGCCTGGGGCACCGTGCCCGATTTCCTGGCCCGCGAGATGTTCGGCCGCTGGGACGTGGTGCTTTCCTACGACGTTGGCAAGGGGCTGCGGTTGCTGGCCGGGAACGACCCGGCCCGCCTGAGGACGATGGCCCAGTGGCTCACCGAGCGGCTCGGAAATGCCTCAACCTGGCCACGGGATCCCGACGCGGCGATTGCCGCGCTTGACGCGCTGCTTGAGCGAAATCTCATCGACCCGCCCGACCAGCGGAAGCGGATCGCCGTGGTGCTCGACTACGCGTCGTACCTCGTGCCGGCCGGCGAGACGGGGTCGCGGTCTGCGGCGGCCCGGCTCGTGCGGATCCTGGGCTGGGCCACCAATCCGCTGCTCCGGCGGGTGAACGTGGCGGTTGTGCTTGTCGCCGAGAACCTCACCGAGGTTCATCCCCGGCTCGTGACGAGCGTCGCGGTGACTGCGATCGACGTGCCGATGCCCGATCATGCCGAACGGGAACGGTTTGCCCTGGCCACGGCGGCGGCGGCAGGCATGCCGGCTGCCCACGATGCGGCGGTGCGGCGGATGGCGGCGATCTCCGGCGGCCTCACGCTCGAGAGCCTGCGGGGTGTGATCAAGCTTGCGGCCCGTGAGGGCTCGGCTCCAGACGGCGCCGAATTCGCCGCCCGCAAGAAGGATCTCATCGAGCGGAGCTGCCACGGGCTTGTCGAGTTCATCGAGCCCCGGCTCACCCTGGACGCGGTGGCCGGCCACGAGGAAGCGAAGAAGCGGCTCGAGTCCGACGCCCGGGCGATCCGCCGCGGGCAGTTCGAGAGCGCCCCGATGGGCTATCTCATCTGCGGGCCGGTGGGTACGGGCAAGAGCTTCATCGCGGAGTGCTACGCCGGCACCGTGGGCATCCCCTGCGCCGTGCTCAAGAACTTCCGGAGCAAGTATGTCGGCGAGACCGAGGGCAACCTCGAGCATGCCCTGGGCGTGTTGCGAAGCCTGGGACCGGTGGTGGTGGTGGTGGACGAGGCGGACGCGGCGCTGGGCAACCGCGAGAGCAGCGGCGATTCGGGCACCAGCGGCCGCGTGTTCTCAATGATCGCCCGCCAGATGGGAGACACCCGCTACCGCGGCAAAATCGTCTGGATGCTGCTCACGAGCCGGCCCGACCGGCTGCCCATCGATCTCAAGCGGCAGGGACGGGCCGAGGTACACATCCCGCTCTTCTACCCGCACGACCAGGAGGAGATTGACGCGATGTTCGTGGTGATGGCCCGCAAGGCCCGCGCGAAACTCGCCCCGGGCCTGCCCGGGCCGGTCGACCTCGAACTCGGGCTCTCCGGGGCCGACATCGAGAGCGTGGTGCTGGCGGCGCGGCGAATGGGCCTCGAGCGGGCGGCCGACGGCGGTGAGCCCGCCCCGGAGGAGATCTCCGCCGCCGATCTGCGGGCCTCGCTCGACGACTTCATGCCGTCGGCCCAGGGTCTCGAGAAGGAACTTCAGGAGATCGTGGCGGTGCTTGAATGCACTGAAAAGCGGTTTCTGCCGGCCCACTGGCGGGAGCGAGTGGACGAACCGGGCGGCCGTGCGGGGCTGCAGGAGCGGGCCGCTGCGATCCGCGATGTGATGAGTTCCTGACAACCGCCTGACCCGCACGAAAACGCCTCAGCCCATTAACCCCCCGAGGAGCATCTCCATGGCCGCCAAGACCCCCTGGTTCGACGACAAGACCGACGCCCCGCTGCTGGCCGAATACGCCCGCAAGCTCGATTCGTTCTGTGACGCGGTCGCCGACGGCAAGATCACGTCCGCCGAACTCGACGAGCAGGAGAAGCGGCTCGTAGGCCTGATGAGGGAGATTGAGCCCCTGCTTTCGCCCGAGGCCCACGAGAAGGTGACCCAACTGCTCTGCGAGGTGACCGCCTACGATCTCATGCAGGCGATGCACCTGGCGGGCAAGACCCGCCCGAAGACCGTGTTTCGCGGCTGACCTCCCGACCCTGATCCATCACGTTCCTCAGACTCTCTCCCCAGCATCTGAAAGGTGACCGATGTCCGGACAACCCAAGGCTTCTTTCTGGGTGGTGGTGTGGCTGGTGGCGATCGGCCTGGCGGGCTTCGCGGCCTGGCAGTGGGGCCTGTTCGATGGCCAGGCCAAACGGGGCCCGGGCAATGGCCAGCCCATGGCTGGCGGAGGTGACGCGGCCGGGGATGGTGCCGGAGAGGAGGGGCTCCTCACCGAGGCGGCCGACGACGTCGCCCCGACCACCGTGCAGGAGTATTCCTTCAAGCCGGCCGAACGGCTGCCGCCGGTCACCGGGATCAGCGGCTATAAGCCACTCGAAGACGACACTGTCCGCTTCGCCCTCAATGTCTGGGCCGGCTGGGCCCCGATCATCCACGCCAACGAGGGCTTCAAGGCGGGCAGGGTCTGGCAGGCCCCGGGTGGCAAGCCCTTCAAGGTGGAACTCGTGCTCATCGACAATCCCGTCACGATGCGAGACGCCTACGCCGCCGGCGAGGTGCACATCGGCTGGGCCACTCTCGACATGGTGCCCTTGTTTCTCGAAGGGCTCGTGGACCGCTCCGGGGCGCCTAAGGATTCCCGGGCGATGCCCCGGATCTACCAGCAGGTCGATTTTTCCAACGGCGGCGACGGGATCGTCGTCCGCGAGGGGATCAAGACCGTTGGCGACCTGGCCGGCAAGAAACTTGTGCTCGCCCAGAACTCACCAAGCCAGTTTTTCGCGCTCAACATGCTCGTGGCCGGCGGCCTCCAGCCAGGCGACGTGGACATGGTCTACACCGACGACGCCTTCCAGGCAGCGGCCGCCTTCAACGCCAACAAGGACATCGCTGGCTGCGTCTCCTGGGCTCCCGACATCTACAACCTCGAAAAGGTGAAAGGCAATCGGATGCTCGTCACCACTCAGACGGCCAACCGGCTCATCGCCGACGTCTGGTTCGCCCGGGCCGACTTCGCCAAGGACCACCCCGACAAGGTCGAGGCGATCGTCCGGGGCATCTTCGATGCGATGGAAGATCTCAAGACGGAGGGGGCCAAGGCAAAGGTCGCCGAGCTGATGGCCGACGGCTACAACATCCCCGCCACCGACACGATCGAAATGCTGGCCGACGCCCACTCGACGAACTGGGCCGAGAACTACCAGTTCTTCATCAACCGCAACAATCCCGCCAACTTCGAGCGGATCTGGAAGCAGGCCTACCGCCTCTACCGCAACATCGGAGCGATCTCCAACCCGCCGGTGCCCTTCGACCAGGTGATGGATTTCTCGGTCATCCAGAAGCTCGGGGCCGAGCCGAAGTATGCCGACACGAAAGACGAATACACCCGCACGCTCGCCCCTAAGTCGCTCTCGGCCATTCGGGCCGAAAACGAGGAGATCCTCACCAACACGGTTGTGATCCACTTCTTTCCCAATAGCGCCGACTTCCGCAAGAAGATCATCCGCAAGGTCGACGGCCGCGAGGTGGAGGAGCCGTACGACCCGCGGGCCGATCTCGTGCTCGGCGAGGTGGCTACGCTCGCCCAGCAGTTCGGCAACGCCCGGATCGTGATCGAGGGACATACCGACTCGTCGATGAAGGGGCGGGTGCCCGCCGACATGGTCAAGGAACTGTCGCTCGAGCGGGCCGGGGCGGTGCAGGACGAGCTGATCGCGAGGTTTGACTTCGACGCCAACCGCTTCGCGGTGGATGGCCTCGGCTGGGATCGGCCGGCTGATACCGACCAGCCCGACGAGCATGTCCTCAATCGTCGCGTTGAGATCAAGGTCTACTCCGCCGAGAAGGAGTGATCTGCCGTGGACGAGCCAACGGTGCGGCCGGGAGCCGATGACGACCGGGCCGGCCCCCGCCGGCCGCCGGCTCTGCTGCGGGGCGTCATCGCTCCCGAGGCCGGGTTTCTCTGGGGTGCCAGCTGCCTGGCACTGGTACTCGGGGCCTGGTATCTCGTGACGGCCCCGCTGGTTCCCCTGCCACCGGCCGACCTCGCCGAGGCCCCGGCTGAGCGGGCCTATGCCCCGCTGGTGAGTCCGGTGATGTTGCCCGGGCCGGGGGCCGTGTTCGAGGCGGTGCCCGAGGTCTTCGCCCGCCGCCGGCTCCTGGCCAACACGCTGGTGACCCTGAAGCGGGTGGTGCTCGGGTTCGGGCTGGCAGCGCTTGTAGGTGTGCCGCTGGGGGTGGCGGCCGCCTGCTTCCCGGCGGTGCGGGCCTTTCTCTACCCCGTCACGATCTTCGGCCGCAACATCCCGGTGGCGGCGCTCATCCCGCTCACCTTCTTCCTGTTCGGGATCGGTGAGTTCCAGAAGGTGATGTTCCTTTTCGTTGCGAGCGTGGCCTTCATCATCAGCGACGCGACGGCGGCCGTGCTCGAGGTGCCGCAGCGGTATGTCGACACGGCGCTCACGCTCGGCGCCTCCCGGCTGCAGATCATTCTTAAGGTGCTGGCACCGCTGGCGGCTCCAGCGATCTTCAATTCACTGCGGCTGCTGTTCGGGCTGGCCTTCGGCTACGTGATGTTGGCCGAACTTGTGAAGTTTGGCAGCGACTCTGGCGGGCTGGGCGACCTGATCAACGTCTCTCAGCGGCGGGGGGAGCGGGAGCCGATCCTGATCGTGCTGATCGTGATCCCGATCCTTGCCTACGCGATCGACCGGGCCCTGTGGTGGCTCCAGTGCGACCTGTTCCCCTACCGCTACGGCGGCCGGGGCCGCCTCAAGCGGCTCGTTCACCGTCTTGTTTACCCGCCGCTGGTCCGCACGGAGTTCCGGCCATGACCCGGACCGACACCGGCGGCGAGACAGGTCTGCCAAACACCACCGGTGCCGGGGCATCCCGCCCGTCGGCGGTCGAGTTTCACGGGGTGACAAAGCTCTACGGAGCGGGCACACCGCGGGAGTTCGCGGCGATCCGCGATGTGAGCTTCACAATCCCGGATCGGGAGGATCACGGCGAGATCTCATCGTTTCTGGGCCCGAGTGGCTGCGGCAAGAGCACGGTGCTGCGGTTGGTGGCGGGTCTTGCACCACAGTATCCGCCCACGGGCGGCACGGTGAAGGTGCTCGGCCGGGAGGTCGTGGGGCCGGGGGCCGACCGGGGCATGGTCTTCCAGGACTACACGAGCTTCGAGAATCGGACCGTGCTCGACAACGTGGTCTTCGGCCTCGAGTGCCGCGGGGTGCCGCGGCGGGAACGCGAGGCGGAGGGGCTCGATTGGATCGCGCGGGTGGGGCTCGATCCGCGGCACGACGCCGAGAAATATCCCCACGAGCTCTCCGGCGGCATGCGGCAGCGGGTGGCGATCGCCCGCACGCTCATCCTCCGGCCGCGGGTGATCCTCATGGACGAGCCCTTCGGAGCTCTCGACCCGGCGACCCGGCTGGACATGCAGGACCTGCTCGTGAGACTCTGGCGGGAGGCGGAGGCGACGGTGTTGTTCGTGACGCACTCCGTCGAGGAGGCTGTCTACCTCGGCGACCGCGTCTACCTGATGGCGACGACGCCCGGCAGGATCGCGGAGGAGATCCACCTCCCCACCCCCTCTGCTCCGGCGCGGGAGGCCCAGTCACAGCCCTGGTTTAACGAGCAGGTGATGCACATCCACCAGCAAATCGAGCGGATCGAGGCCGAGGCCAAGCCGCTCTCCCAAAGGGGTGACAGCCACCCCAGCTAGGCCATCCAGAACGAGTCCATATCCCCAGGAGCCACGGCGTTTGTGGCTGCCATCTTTTCATGCTTGCACGTGCTGGTCGCTATCTTCGGACCGCCTTTACCTACCACTGGAACCTGCTCTACGTCGGGGCAGGGGTCGCGGTGGCCGTGATCAGCGGTCGGCCAGACGTGGTCCTGCCGCTTGTGGCGGCCGGTGAAGTGCTCTATCTCGCGAGCATGTATGCCAACGACCGGTTCCGTGCCGCGGTCGATGCCGGGGAGGCGAAGGCCCGCCGCATCACCGAGACGGCTGATACCCGGGCAGCCTACGACCGCATCCGCGGCCAGCTTCCGCCCGCCCTGGTGCGTCGGTTCGACCAGTTGCGGGCCCATTGTCAGAAGCTCGTGGAGCTGGCCGGGAGCATGCGGGGGCCGGGCGCGACGGGAGTCGACCAGGCCTCGGCCGAGTCGCTCGAGCGGCTCCTGTGGGGCCATCTGAGGCTGATCTGGAACGCGGCCAAGCTCTCTGAGTTTCTCGACCACACTGACGACACCGCCATCCGGCAACAGGTCACGGACCTGGAGCGGCGGCTGGCGGGGATCTCCGACGGGCCCTCGGCTACGAGCCTGCGGGTAGCGCTCGAGGACAACCTGAGAACGAGCCGCGAGCGGTTGGAAAACATCGCCGAGGCCCGCCGCAATCTCGAGGTGGTGGCTGCGGAGATCGAGCGGCTGGAGGCGAAGATCGCCGCCCTGGCCGAGGGTGCGGTTGCCCGTCGCGATGTGACCGACATCGCCCAACGGGTCGACGAGGTAGCCGAGGGGATGCGGCGGACCGACGAGACCATGCGGCAGTTGCAATTGCCTCCGGAGCTCGAGGACTTTGACGAGCCTCCGCAACTGCTCCGCGAACAGGCGTAGTGGCGGCGCCCCTCCCGACGCCCAATAGAAGCCCCGGGCGCGAGCCCGGCGCTTCTCCAACGGGTGCACCACGTCACAGTCCCCCAGCTCGCGCTGGGGGCTTTTATTACTGCATCGGCGGTGCCCCTCCCGACGCCCAATAAAAGCCCCGGGCGCGAGCCCGGGGATCGCGAGCCCGGGGACTGCGGGAACAAAGGCCACCCCGCCATCCACACCGCAAGACCCGCTCAGCACGGCCGCTCGGAGGTCTGGCTTCCCGGCGGGCATCAGAATCAGTCCAGCCAGTCGCCTTCGGCCAGCCTTTCCGGCGTGTAGGTATCGGTGACGTAGCTGATGTCCTTGGAGATGAGCGCCTCGACCTCCAGCTTGAAGCCGTTGGAGAGCATCGTGGCGATCTCCTTCTGCCAGGCCTTCTTGGCGGCAAACCAGGGATAGGCGGCGATCTGCTTGGCCCGCTTGATGTCAGTATCGGCCAATGCGATTTGCACGCTGGGCGAGAGCTTACACCGCTCATAGTCGCGGCTGCGGAGGCCAAGGAAGCGAGCCTCGGGAATCGCCATCCGCTTGGATTCGTAGGCGAGGTTGATCGATCCCTGCTTGAGCACAGAGTAGATGTAGTATCCCCAGGGGTCGTTGTCGAGCAGGCAGTAGACCGGCAGCTTGAGCTCGTGATGAAGCCGGTAGAGCATCCGGCGCACGCCGCGTGGCGGCTGGCCGCCCCCGTGGGTGAGCAGGCAGGAGTGCTTCCGCCAGAACTTGTCCTCGTTGAATCGCCGCCAGACCGTGTCCTTCTCGACGTGGAGGATGAATTTGGCGTCACACGACTTGAAGCGGATCACGTCGGCCTCGACGATCGAGGGGATCGAATAGCCCCCTGAACCCATCCGCGCGCAGTCGATTTCATCTCCCGAGTCGATCAGCGTGATCGGACCCACCATGCCGCCACGGTTGCTGGCGTAGACATGCAGTTCCTCGCGGAGGCTCTCGAGCGTGACCTCGAGATCTTCGATGATTGGGTCGCACTCCTCCTGGGTGGCGAAGGTCTCCTCGCGGGTGCCCTCGATCGTGTGCTTGAGGAGGTAGTAGAGGCCTCGGATGCTGGTGGTCTTCTGCTGCTCGATGAGCTGCTTGCAGCCGGTGCCCACGAGCAGGGTCTGCATGTAGCTCTTGGCCTGGGAGAGGTTGAACAGGAGGCGACGGTTCCGTTGCCCCCCCATCTCGATGATTTTCCGTGCCTTGTTGAAGCGGACGTTTGAGAGGCTGCGGGTCGGGATGTCGAGCCAGGGATCCCGCTGCCGCTCGGCGGCGGCGGCCACCTCGTTGGCGAGGCCGACGATGAGCTTCCGGGTCTTGATGTCGACGGCTGGCAGCTTGTCGAGAGGCGTCTTCGGGGGGCGTTTCGGTGAGGTGGCCATGCGTGGTAGCATTTCCTATCGAGCGAGGAGATCCTGGCAGACTCTGCCGAAATCCTACCGCCCGACCTCGTCGGCCGCACCCATGACGAAATACATCCTCTCTTATGCCCTCATGGCCCTGTTCATCGGCCTGGGCACCTACATCCTCTGCCGGCCCAGCCGCCGCTTTGAGGGTGACCGGTAGCGGCCAGTGTTCACGGGGCTCGGTAGTCGCGGCTCGGTAGCCCAACGGCCGGCCGGCTAGCTGATCACTTCGTTGGCGCGGCCGACCATCCGGCGGAGAAAGTGCGGCCCGGAGGCGGCCGCCCTGGTGGCCGGGGTTGCCGCAGGCTTGCGGGCCGCGCCGAAAAACTCGGCGATCCTGGCCACGACCGTGTGCTGCTCGTCGGCCCGCAGTTCGGGGAAGATCGGCAGTGCGAGTGTCTCCTCGGCGGCCCGCTCGGTCTGCGGCAGGTCGCCCTGCCGCCAGCCGAGGTGGGAGAAGCAGACCTGGAGATGGAGCGGGACAGGGTAGTAGATCTCCGTGCCGACGCCACAGGCGGCGAGGTGCTTTCGCAGGCTGTCCCGCTGCCCGTCGGTGATCCGGATGACGTACTGATTCCAGACATGCCGACCCCGGGACTCGTCGGTCGGTACGACCACGCGACCGGCGAAGTCGTAGGCGGCGAACAGGGACGCGTAGCGGGCGGCATTGTGCTGCCGGCTTGTGGTCCAGGCGTCGAGATGCGGCAACTTCACTCGCAGCACTGCCGCCTGGATCGAATCGAGCCGGCTGTTGATCCCGATCAGGTCGTGATAATACCGCGGCTCCATGCCGTGCACCCGCAGGAGCCGGAGCGACTTCGCCAGGTCGTCACGGGTGGTGGTCAGGAAGCCACCGTCGCCGGCGCCGCCGAGGTTCTTGGTCGGATAGAAGCTGAAGCAGCCGACATCGCCGAGTCCGCCCGAGCACCGGCCATGCCAGGTCGAGAGGATCGACTGGGCGGCGTCCTCTACGATCGGCACGCCGGCCGCTTCGGCGATTGGCCGGAGGGCGTCCATGTCGGCCGTGCGGCCGAAGAGATGCACCGGGATGATCGCCCGGCAGCGGCGGCTCACCTTGCGACGGACATCCTCCGGATCGACGAGGTAGGTTTCGGGGTCGATGTCGGCGAAGATCGGCACCGCACCGAGCCGGGTGACGGCACTGGCCGTGGCGAAGAATGTGTAGCTCGGCAATACGACCTCATCCCCGGACCCGACTCCCAGGGCCATGAGTGCCAGGAGCAGGGCGTCGCTGCCGGAGGCACAGCTGATGGCGTGGGGTACGTCGAGCGCGGCTGCGAGTTCCTCCTCGAGGGCGGTCACGTCGGGCCCGAGCACAAACCGGCCAGATTCGCAGACGCGGTCGACGGCGGCCCGGATCTCCTCGCGGAGCACCGCGTGCTGCCGGTCGAGGGCGAGGAGCGGAACGGCAGGCAGGAGGTCGGAAGCGGCTGTCTGGCCGGGGGCTGCGGACGTCGTGACGCTGCTCATGGTGTCGCTCAATTTCCTGTCGTGCTGGCCGAATCTGCGGATTGTTTTGATGGGTCCCGGCGCGATGGCCCACCGAAGCCAATCAATCGTCAGGACCGCGCCTTCCGCTCCAATCCAAACCGCAACCCAGGCCGCGCGGCCCCAGGTGCCAGACCGGGAAATAGGTCTGCCGCCCCCGGAGCGTCAAGGGCAGGGGAACCCGCCGGGGCGATCCGGGCAACGCTGGCAGGATGGGAACGATCCGTCGGGAAATGGTGGGCTCGAAGCCGGGCGGTGGCGACGCCGGGGAAATTGACCAGCCTGCCCGTTTGACAGCCTTCCCGTGCCCACCCTAGATTCCTAGCTCGGAACCCAGGTTTCCATTGGCGGCAGCGTGCCTGCGGTGCGGCCCGGAAATCGCGGAGGAGGGTTGGCGAATCCGTTCGCAAAGCAACGGGATCGCATATCGGATGGGATCCACGGCGATCATTCCTGTCATTGATCTGGGACGTCTCGCTCGCCGGCTCGGCCTACCCGTAGCCGGCGTCCAGGCCGCCATCGAGTTGCTCGATGCGGGCAACACGATTCCCTTCATCTCCCGCTACCGGCGGGATGGGACCGGCGGCTTCGACGAGGAAGCCGTGAGGAGGGTACAGGAGGGCGTCGCCCGGGCCCGGCAACTGCTCGACCGCAAGCAGACTGTTCTGCGGACGATCCAAGGGCAGGGCAGGCTGACCACAGGCCTGGAGGAGGAGATCACCACGGCGGAGAGCCTCAAGCAACTCGAGGATCTCTATCTGCCCTACAAGCCACGGCGGCTCTCGCTCGCGGAGATCGCCCGACAACGGAGGCTCGAGCCTCTGGCACGGGAAATTCTTGCTGCCGAGCCCGCGGCTACCGATCTCGACACGCGGGCGGCCGACTTCATTTCCACCGACGCCGAAGTGCCAACCGCCGCCGATGTGCTGCTCGGCGTAGGGCACATCATCGCCGACGACTTTAGTGCCCGAGTCGATCTGCGGCAGCGGCTGCGAGGCATTCTCGAGCGAACCGGCCGTCTGCGAAGCCAGCGGGTGGAGACGGTCGGCAAGGCTCTGTCGAAGGACGAGAAGCACTTCCGCGACTACTTCGACTACGGCGAGCGGATCGACCGTGTCCCGGCACACCGACTCCTGGCGATCAATCGCGGCGAGCGGGCCAAGCTTCTGAGGGTGCGGATCGAGGGGCCGGCTGAGGAGATGCAGGCGGTAGCCGACCAGGTGCTCGTGCCGGCCGATCATCCGCACGCCGAGTTTCTCCGCGGGTGTGCCCACGACGCCCTCGCCCGGCTTGTGCTCCCCAGTCTCGAGCGGGAGATCCGCCGGGAGATGACCGATGCCTGCGAGAGCCACGCCGTGGAGGTGTTCGCCCGCAACCTCCGCAACCTGCTCCTCCAGCCCCCGATTCGGGGCCGCCGCGTACTCGCGCTCGACCCCGGCTTCAAGAGCGGCTGTAAGGCGGTGGTGATCGATGAGTGCGGTGTGCCGCTGGAGCATGGCGTGCTCCACGTCGTCGGCCAGCAGGAGAAGCGGCAGGAGACCGCCCGGCGGATCGTGGAGCTCGTCACAACACACGGCTGCACCGTGATCGCGATCGGCAACGGGGCGGCGGCCCGGGAAACCGAGGCGATCGTGGCCGAGCTCGTGGCCGGGGAGCTTGCGCCGCACGACGTCGGCTACGTGATCGTCAACGAGGCCGGGGCCAGCGTCTATTCCACGAGCGTGTATGGCCGCGAGGAGTTGCCAGCCCACGAGGCGGCGATCCGCAGCGCGATCTCGATCGCTCGGCGGCTGCAGGATCCCCTCTCGGAACTCGTCAAGATCGAGCCGGCCAACATTGGCGTTGGCCTCTACCAGCACGACGTCAAAGCGAAGCACCTGCGGGATTCGCTCGCCTCGGTCGTGGAGAGCTGTGTCAATTACGTGGGGGTAGACGTCAATACTGCCAGCCCGGCTCTGCTCCGCCATGTCTCCGGCCTCAGCCAGACCACCGCCCGCAACCTCCACGAGTGGCGGACCACGCACGGTCCGTTCACGTCGCGGCAGCAATTCCTGGACGTGCCGGGCTTCGGCGAGGCAACGTATGTGCAGGCGGTCGGGTTTCTCAAGATCACTGACGGTGTCAATCCGCTCGATGCGACCTGGATCCATCCGGAGAGCTACGCCGTAGCCACGCAGGTGCTCGAGCGGCTCGGGGGCAGCCCCGCCGACCTGGTCTCCCGGCAGCAGGCGGGCAGCCTGGCCGAGCAGACGGCGGCGCTCGATCTCGACGCCCTGGCGGCGGAGCTCGGCATCGGCCGGCTGCTCCTGGCCGACATCCTCGAACAGCTCGCCCGGCCTGGCCGTGATCCCCGCGAGGATCTGCCCGAGCCGTTCTTCAAGAAGGGTGTGCTCAAGCTCGAGGACCTCGAGGTGGGCATGGAGTTGCACGGGTCGGTGCTCAACGTCGTCGATTTCGGGGCATTCGTCGACATCGGGATGCACGACAGCGGGCTGGTCCACATCAGCCAGCTTTCCTCCCGCTACGTGCGAGACCCGCACGATGTGGTGAGCGTTGGTGAGATCGTGAAGGTGTGGGTGCTCGAGCTCGACAAGGCCCGGCGGCGGGTGGCGCTCACGATGCTCTCGCCCGCGGAGCGGGCCCGCCAGCAGCAGCGATCCGAACAGCGGCAGGAGGGGCGTGGGCGGCGGCCCGATGGGGGCGGCGAGCGGCCTCCCGCTACCGCACGGCCCGCGACTGCCGGCACGCGTTCCGGCGAGGCGGCCGGCGGCGAGCGTCCTCATGTCCGTCCCCATCCGCAGCGACAGCCGAAGCCGCGGGGCAGGCAGGATGAACGGCGGCCACGGGAAGAGCGGCCACGGGTCTACGAGGCGAAGCAGAAGAAGGAATCGAAACCGCTCTCAGACGCCATGCGGCAGGGCCGCGAGCCGCTGCGGACCTTTGGCGACCTGGCCCAGTTTCTGGCGAAGTCGGCCGAAGCCGTCGAGGAGCCGCAGGCTCCGCCGCCGAGTGACCCTCCGCCGGCCGAGCCATCCGCCGAGTGAGCGTGAGGGTTCTCGCAGTGGCGGCACTCTGCCGCCTGTGCGGCCGCTGAATCAACGCTCGCGGAACGTGATCCGGCCCTTCGTCAGGTCGTACGGGGAGAGTTCGACCTTGACCTTGTCACCCGGCACGATCCGGATGAAGTTCTTTCTCATCCGGCCGGCGACGTGGGCGTTGACGATGTGTCCGCCCGTGATTTGCACACGAAACCTCGTGTTTGCCAGGGCCTGGGTTACGACGCCCTCGACCTCCAGTGCCTGCTCTTTTTCCGCCATGGGTTCCCCGGGGGATGTAGCCAATCTGTGAGACCAGACTCTAGCCGCAGGGCCGGCGACAGTCCAGCGGAGCGGGTTCCGGACCCTCAGGACTCGTCCGCCGCCGGGGCGGAGCCGGAGGCCTTCCACCGCAGGTAGGCGTCGAAGAACCCGTCGAGGTTGCCGTCCAGCACGCTTTGAAAGCTGCCGACGTAGTGCCCGGTTCGCTGGTCCTTGACCCGCTGGTCGGGATGGAGGAAGTAGTTGCGGATCTGCGACCCGAACCCGGTCTTCGGCCGCTCTTTGTAGCGGGCGTACTGCTCAGCCTCTCGCTGCTCCTCCTGGAGCCGGGCGATCCGGGCCCGCAGCATCTTGATGGCGGTGGCTCGGTTCTTGTGCTGGCTCCGCTCGCTCTGGCACTGCACGACGATCCCCGTGGGGAAGTGCGTCATGCGGATGGCACTCGAGGTCTTGTTGACGTGCTGGCCGCCGGCGCCGCTGGCCCGGAAGACATCCTCGCGGATGTCCTCGTCCCTGAGCTCCACCTCGGTGTTGTCGTCGGCGATCTCGGGGGAGACGTCCACCGCGGCGAAACTCGTCTGCCGCTTGCCCTCGGAGTTGAACGGGCTGATCCGCACGAGCCGGTGGATTCCCGTCTCCCCCTTGAGGTAGCCGTAGGCCCACGGGCCACGGATGGCGATCGTGGCGCTCTGAATGCCGGCCACGTCGTCGTCCTGCTGATCGAGCAGCTCGACCTCACAGTCGTGCTTGTTCGCCCACGCGGAATACATCCGCAGGAGCATCTCGGCCCAGTCGTTCGCGTCGGTGCCGCCGTCGCGGGCATTGATCGACACCAGCGCGTCGCTCGAGTCGTGCGGACCGGAGAGGAGCGAGGCGAGTTCGAGGGCATCGACGAGTTTTTCAAGCCGGTCGGTTTCCGGGGCCAGTTCGGCCTCGAGCGACTCGTCCTCGCGGGCAAGTTCCTCGAGCGCTTCGAGGTCGCGGCCGGCCGCGAGCGCCTCCTCGAGCGGCTTGAGGATCGAGTTTACGCCCTTGAGCTCGGCCACCGTGGCCTGCGCCTTGGAGGCATTGCTCCAGAAACCTGAGACCCCCATCGCCTCCTCGAGGCGGGCGGCGGATTGCTTGCGGCCCTGCCAGTCAAAGAGAGTCCCGCAGCTGGAGCAGGCGGGCCCGGATGGCTTCGGCACGGTTGAAAAGTACGGTTTCCATACGCGTGAGTCTACGCGGTGGGGTTCCTCCGGTGAAGGCGAGGAAATTCGGTGCTGGTTTGGCAGCGCCGGGAGAGGGGCTCGGTCACAGTCCCCCGGCTCGCGCCGAGGGCTTGCATAGGCGAAGCAACCAGCGGCGAGCAGCTCCGCTCGGTGACGGCTAGACCCGGGCCACCCTGCTGCCCGGCAGGCGGCGGGCGATCCGTCGCATCTCCAGAACACCGACGGCCGCGAGCACCCGCGAGGCGGCCAGCCCGGAGTCAGACACCAGGTCGTCGATGGAGATTCCGACCGCCCCGCCTCCCTCGGCCGCCTGGGCATCGATTGCGGCGAGCACCTGCCGCTCCACGTCGTCAAGCTGAAGTTCGGCCGGTGAGTTCACGAGCCGTCCGTCGCTGGTGACGGTCGGCTCAAACAGCGGACCGAGCTCCTCGAGGATGTCGTCGATGCTTTCCACGAGCTTGGCACCGTCGCGGATGAGCCGATGGCAGCCCCGGGACATCCGGCTGTCGACTGGGCCGGGCACGGCGAAGACCTCGCGACCCTGTTCGCCGGCGAGCCGGGCGGTGATGAGCGCTCCCGAGCGGTCGGCTGCCTCGACCACGACCGTGCCGAGCGTGAGCCCCGACACGATTCGGTTGCGCCTGGGGAACCCGCCTGCGACGGGAGCGGCCAGCGGCGGCGCCTCGCTCACAACCGCCCCGCGGTGGGTGATCTCCACGGCAAGATCGGCATGCTCAGGGGGATAGATCTCGAGCACCCCCGAGCCGAGCACGGCGATCGTGCGGCCGCCCGCCTCGAGGGCCCCGCGGTGAGCGGCGTGGTCGATGCCGCGGGCGAGGCCGCTCACGACCGTATACCCCGCCCGGGCCAGGCCGCCGGCGAGTTGATGGGCCACGCGGCGGCCGTACGCGGTGGCATGACGCGCCCCCACGATCGCGACGGCCAGAGCGTCGCAAGGCTCGAGCGTGCCGCGGAGGAATAGCACGCCGGGCGGATCGTCGATCTGGCTGAGCAGCCGCGGATAGCCGCCGGTGCCCTCGACCAGGATGTCGACGCCCCGGCGCCGGCAGAGCGTGATCAATTCGCCAGCCGCGGCATCGTCGGCGAAGGTGGGGATGAGCCGGGAGAGCTTCGGGCCGACCTGTTCAACACGGGTGAGTTCTTCCGGGCTCGCCGTCAAAACGGCCCGTGGCGAGCCGAATCGGTCGACGAGCCGCTTCCGCAGCAGTCCGCCCACGCCAGCCACGCAGGCGAGACTCACCTCGGCTAAAAAATAGTCATCGACAGACGCACTGACGGGAGGGGTGGGCTCGGCCATGCGTACGGCTCCTGGGCTGGTGGAGCCAAGAGTGTACAGACGTTCCGTATGTGGTGCAAGCCGCTGGGCGAAGGCCTGGGCGGGCCTGCGGATCAGGCGTCAGCCGGCTGCGACCTTCAGCTCCGCCAGCCGGTGGGCAGTATTGACGAGGCGATCCCAGTTGGCCTCGACGTATTCCGGCGGCCCGCCGATCTGGGCGACCACCTCGGCCACCTCCTCCGTGGGCACCATCTCGATGGCGTCCCAGGGACAGACCTTCAGGTCGTAGGGATTCGACTTCTTGCCCGGGATGTGCACGCACACCTCGCAGCCCACGCACCGCTCGATGTCGATCTCGCACCAGCTCTGGAGATTCTGAAACTGGTCGTACTGCTGCACCTTGAAAATGCAGTCGACCGGACAGACCTCGAGGCAACTCTCGCAGCCGGTGCAGTTGTCGGCGTTGATGACCGCCAGTTCCTTGGGCAGCTTTTTGCGGGGGCCTTGTTTTGCCATGATGGTGTTAATCGGCGAGGAAGGGGGGGAAACTCAAGGCCCCTCTATCGTAGCGGCGCCGCCGGCCCCGGCAAAACTCTGGCCCCGGTCAGGCCGCCAGCCGCCGGGGAATGGCGGTTGCCGGCCGGTTTGCGTCAAAGGTGTAGCCAAAGCCCTCGATGTCCGATCTGAAGGCCTCACCCACGCGGTCTGCGAGGGCCGGCGTATAGTAGTCGCGGTAGTCGGTGCGATCGCTGGCGTTGGCCCGG
>Ga0209498_1000617_pt1 | contig 22068 bp, 11 predicted proteins | sample WalLakDeSediment_FD_184131 | JGI IMG/M metagenome (GOLD analysis project Ga0209498, IMG submission 184131) | Lake sediment microbial communities from Walker lake, Nevada to study Microbial Dark Matter (Phase II) - Walker Lake 11/02/13 Deep... | ecosystem: Environmental > Aquatic > Freshwater >...
AGCAATCCGGAATTGTCCAGTGTAAAAGTGGCATGACCGGGAGAGTACATGATTGGCGGATTGTGTCCGGCATTTACATATCGGAGCGTATTATTTTTAGTATCTAAAATCCCATAAAATAGAGTAGCAAATTTGTCGCTATCCGTGCTATGAAATAAAAGTTTATTAGCTCTCTCCATACAGTCCTTCGGATCGGGATTTGACATAATCTGGCCCCGAATGACTGCCTGTAAATTTGCCATGAGTAAAGATGCCGATAACCCTTTCCCGCTTACGTCACCAAGTACTATTGCAATCCTGTGTTCGTCTAATCGAATAAAATCAAAATAATCACCACCTATTTCGTGTGCGGGCATATTCAACGCAGTTACATCATAACCCGAAATAACCGGTGTTCCGTTCGGTAACAAATTTCTCTGGATCTGTGCTGCAAGTTGTAATTCCGCTACTTGTATATCTATTTTCTCTTCGAGCAGTTTATTAAGCTTTATAAGCTCACGTTGTTGCTCCTTGAGTGTTTGCTCAACTTGTTTTCGTTCGGTTACATCCTGTTTAATAGCAATAAAGTGACTTATTTCCCCCTCAGCATCCGCCACCGGTGCAATAGTCTGTTCTTCGTGATACAGAGTTCCGTTTTTCCTCCGGTTAATGATATCGCCATGCCACACGTTCCCGGATAGTATCGTTTTCCAAATATTTTTGTAAAATAGGGTATCGTGTTTTCCCGACTTGACAAGATCGTGTGGATTTTTACCGATTGATTCTTTCTCCGAATAACCGGTGAGCGTGGTAAAGGCGGGATTAATTAATTCTATAATACCGTTACGATCGGTTATCAGGATAGCATTTGCAGAAGCTTCAAGTGCGGCACTTTGAAGACGAATTCGTTTCTCTGCCAGCTTGCGACCGGATATGTCTTCAAAAACGGTTGCAAATTTGCCCTTCCCGGGTGAAAATGCCGATACGGAAAAATATTTGTTCATGGGCGGAAAAAATAATTCGAATTTGACAGGATTACCGGTTTCAGCTACATCCGAAAAGAGTTCGAGGTATGGCGCTTCATTTGTCTTATAAACAACAGAACCGAGAATACCGACAACATCCTTTCTATTCATATTGAGAACTTTTTCATAACTGGTATTTATATCGATTATCCTATAATCGATTGCTATACCCGATTCGTCATAAACTATTTCATGTATACAAACACCTTCTGTCATCGATTCGTACAGAGAGCGTAACTGCTTTTCACTTTCAATAATTCTTTTCTGTAATGTATATTCCTCTGTTACGTCCCGTAGCACCAGAACAACGCCATATTTTCGGCCTGCTATGTTTCTGATCGGCGCAGATGAAATCGAAACCCGGTATTTATTTCCATCTCTCGAAATGAGCAAGGGATGATCGGCAAATCCCTCTTTTTCTTTGTTTTCCAAACATTGCTCAATGGTATATCTGCTATTTCCCCCGGCTTCGTTGGTAATAATATTTAATATATCGGTAAGTATAATCCCTTTTGCTTCTATTTCTTTCCACCCGGTAAGTCTCTCCGCTTTCGGGTTCATACCGGTTATGATACTGCCGGTATCAATTGTAATCATCGCATCGCCGACGGAGTTGAGAATAGCTCGAAAATTCTCGAAATCGGAGTCTAAAGCTCTCTCTGTTTGTTCGTCGTGAAACTCCGTTATTACCGATTCATCAATATGGCGGCTTTCCGATTTGTTTTGTTTGTTCATGATCTGTAGCTATTACTTTCTATGCATTATCTTCGCTAAATTACCTATTGAATGCCCGAAACCGAATTCCGGGATCAAAATCGCCCATGACACGAAGATGAACTTTTTCAGCGGAAACGAAACATGTACAGCGTTTTGGATTGTGGGAAAAATAAAAGACACACTCTACTCTATACTCTTGGGGGTAAATATATACAAATTTTATCTTGGGTAGATAGGATTATTTCTGCAATTTGTGGGATAAATCTTGCAAGATGGTCGAAAGGTATTTTTTACCTGTTGATGGGGAGTGAGGACTAAATATTTAACGTGCGACGCACTTTCCCTTGATGCGATTATACGATTTTTTAGATATTTTCAACATCTAACACGGGGAAGTGCGTCGCACGTCTGCATTCAAAGCGTGTTTGCGTAACATCAGTTACTCATTTTATAAATAGAAATACCCACTACTCCCGCTTCACTTCGGACGGCAGATAGTTAAAATAGTTTTTAAACGTTCTGGTAAAATAGCCGGGATCTTCATATCCGACCATATACGCCACTTCCGCGACATTACCGGCACTTTTTTTCAGTAAATCAAGCGCACGCTGCATACGGATTGAACGGATGAACTGGTTTGCCGACATATCGGTCAGCGCTTTCAATTTTCGGTGCATCTGCGATTGACTCATATTGACAAGGCTGGCAAAGGTCTCAACAGAAAACCCGGAATCGTTTATATGTGCATCGATAACAAGTAAAACGTGTTCAAGGAATTTTTTATCCACCGGGGTTACCGCAACATCGGTGGGCTTCAGCGCTATCTTTCCGGAATATTTTTCACGTAAACGGCGGCGGGATTCAATCAGATTTCCGATACGGAGTAACAGTTCTTCGCTGCTGAAAGGCTTGATCAGATAATCGTCGGCACCATATTCTAAACCTGTAAATTTGTCCTTTTCCCCTGCTTTGGCGGTCAGCAGGATGATTGGAATGTGACTTGTTCGCTCATCGTTTTTAATTTTCCGGCAGAGTTCATACCCGTCCATTTTCGGCATCATAACGTCGCTGATGATGATGTCGGGGATACGATCGCCTGCCATCTCAAAACCTTCGATACCGTTTGTTGCTTCCAGAATTGTATATTTATCGATAATCTGTTCCCTGATATATTCCCGCAAGTCTTTGTTGTCCTCTACGAGAAGTACCAATGTATCATCCTCTTCCACCTGTACATTGATTAGCTTTTCTTCAGGTTCACCTGTCCCTTCCAAATAATCTCCACTATCTCCGTATAGAGAGGCCGTATCAAATCTATCTTCGTCGTGTTCAACTATTTCATTCGGTGAAAGATGTTTTTTCCCCAATGGCATTAAAACGGTAAACACCGATCCTTTCCCGATTTCACTTGTTACGGAAACCGAACCGCGATGCAACTCCACCAGCTCCTTCACTAACGCCAGCCCGATACCGGTACCCTCCTGTTCGTGTGAACCCGGACCGCCGACCTGATAAAACCGGTCGAAGACGTGTTCGATTTGATCGGAAGGAATGCCTATCCCCGTATCGATAACCGACACACGTACCGACGATCCGGATTTGTTCTCATCAATCGACACGTCAACCGTCACGGCGCCACCGGTGGGAGAAAATTTTATAGCATTTGAAATTACATTGATGAATATTTTCTCGGCTTTATCGCGGTCGAAATACAGAGCGATCCGTTCTTCTGAAGAAGTGAAATTCAGGGTGATTCGCTTACGCTCTGCATAGGCGGAAAATGACATAGTAATACCCCGTACGAACGGCACGATATCATACAGTCCGGTACGCAATTTCATATTTCCCGATTCAAGGCGTGAGATATCGAGAAGCTGATTGATAAGCCGGAGCAAACGCTGTGCATTCGACTGAATGAGCCGGGATTTATGCCGCAGCCGTTCGTTGTCGAGTTCGTCGCCGAGCTGTTCGGCAGGACCTAAAATCAACGTAAGCGGCGTCCGCAGCTCGTGCGATATGTTCGCAAAGAACCTCGACTTTAACGAATCCAGTTCGGTCATTTTATCACGGTTTACATGCTCGAGCCGCAGCTGATTCTTCAATCGAATCCGATTCATTTCATATCGCCGCAATCCGTAGAGCGCAATAAAACCGAGAATTACATAGATTACATAAGCCCACCAGGATTGCCATGCCGGGGGATCGATCATCAGCACTAATGATGCTTCCTGTTCACTCCAGCGTCCGTCGTTATTCGAACCGCGCACCCTGAATGTATATGTACCGGGACGAAGGTTGGTAAACGTCGCTGTTCTGTTTGTTCCGGCATGGACCCAATCATTATGAAATCCATCCAACATATATGCATATTGATTTTTATGCGGTGCGGAAAAATCGAGAGCGGCAAACTCGAATGTGAGAATGTTATCGCGATAGGATATTGATAGAGCGCCGGTTTCCGATATGGATTTCTGTAAAACGGTAATACTATCTTTGTGCGACACGCTGCGGTTGAGAATCTTAAGCCCGGTTATCACGATTGGCGGAGGGTGAGGATTATCGATAATACTTGCCGGATGGAAATAATTCAAACCATTAATACCGCCGAAAAACATTTCCCCGCTTTTACTCTTAAAAAATGCTCCGGTATTGAACTCGTTGCTCTGCAAACCGTCATTGATATCATAATTCTTAAACGTTTCGGTTTCCCGATCGAACCGCGACAAGCCCTTATTGGTACTTAACCACAAATATCCGTTCTCATCCGCAAGTACTCCATACACCACATTATTGGGCAGACCGTCCTCAATGGTATAATACCGGAATTGTTGCCTTCCGATATCGAAGCGATTTAACCCGCCGCCGGCTGTACCAAGCCACAGGACAGTCCCGGGTTCATCCGGGTCAGGACATATAGATCTGATACTATTATTGCTTAAACTGAATTTATCCTGCGTATCATTCCGATATGCATTTAGAATACCGGCGCTGGGGTCAAATAACAGGAGACCATCTTCCGTACCCAGCCAGAACCGGCCATTCGTCTCCTGATATATTTGCGGACGAATCAATCTGTCGGCGGTTGTTTGAGTATACTGAAAATGTTGAAATCGACCGGCGTCTACATCCTCGAGTTTACTAAGGTAATTTCTGGTGGTAATCCAAATGCTGCCTTTGTTATCCTCATACACACCGAACACTTCTTTCTGCGGTAATCCGTCAGGATCGGTACTATCGTATTTATATTGATATACTTTACCAGTCCGGTGTTCACGTCGAAAAAGTCCCTGAAACGTAGCGAAATACTGATCGCCGTTTTTACGTGATTGTATCATAGCCCATGCACCGGTATTACCAAAATCATCCGGACGGTCAGAGGTAGTTTCAAAACTTGTGAGTTCACCGGTCGTGCGGTCCCAGTGGTACAATACGTCGGTGCTGACCCATACATTGCCCGTATCATCCTCAAGAATAGACCGCACACTGAAACCGGCTATTCTCGATGTCGTATCTGCCGGGCGCACCATCTTTTGGAAGCGATGAGCTCCGGGAATAAGCAGATTAACACCATACCCCGGCGTACCAAACCATACAATGCCTGTCCGATCCAGGTATATACTCGATACGCCGTTAAAACTAATACTCTGCGGATTGAGTGGATCATGTCTGAAATATTGGTAAGCTTCTCTTTCAACATCAAATCGCATTAATACACCGGGCGTGGCCAGCCAGAGCCGACCAAACTCATCTTCTGTGATCTCAGATATTCTCCCCCAACCATAGCGATATATTTCATAATCATGTGGATAACGTGTATAGCTGCCATCAATTGTATTGAAGCGGACGAGTCCGCTCAATGTACCCAGCCATAATATTCCATTTTTACCTTCATGAATAGCCGTGATACTACTGTCCTGGTGTGTGACAGGAGCTTCAGGATTTTTCACATAAATGATATGCTGTTTAAAAATCTCTCCGTATTTTTCATCGAGTAACTTATCAAGGCGGTTACGAGTCCCTACCCACAGATCACCGTTCGAGTCGACGTGAAGATCTTGCACCCCATTATCGCTTAAAGAACCCGGTACATCTGGATTATGTAAAATATGGGTCACTTCCCATTCCGGGTCGTTTTCACGAAGAGTATATGTTAGTTTAAACAGTCCGTTGCCTGCGGTTCCGATCCATACATTGCCGTATACATCCTCTGTGATTGCCGTAATCCCATAAAATACGTCAATATCGGGGTTGTGAGTAATCTGCGTAAAGCGTTGAAAGGTCTCGGTTTCCCGGTCAAACCGATTGAACCCTCCATCGACCATACCGATCCATAAAAAGCCGCGGCTATCTTCATAGAGCGCGGTGACGTGATTCGCAGAGAGAGATGTAGTATCGAAGGGGTCGTAGCGAAATACCGTGAAATCATAGCCGTTATAACGGTTCAACCCGTCTTTTGTGCCAATCCACATAAATCCCCTTTTATCCTGAAGAATGGCAAATACTGCATTTTGAGACAGACCGTCATCAACGGTCAGGTGTTTAAAGCGCGGTTGATCGATTTGAGCGTGGAGATGAAAGGACGTTATGAGAATAACGATTAGATAAATGTAAAGAATATATACAACGGTGTCTTTTATCAATATATGCCGAACCCCAGAATAGTCACAGATTTTATACGCACTATATTTCCGTAAGAAAAAATCCTCATTTACATCTTACACGACAATATAATTGTTACGTGAGCATATGTAATATACAATATTATTTATTCCATAAACAACCTGAAAAAGTATCGCTGTTTTTTATATCAGCTAAGTTCCGGTATTACCGGCTCCGATTTTAATGTATCGACAATCTCCCGAAATTCTTTGTTTTTCGTGACATGCCTGAAGGAATCATCGTTTTCGAGCAGCGTATAATCTCTCCACCCGTACCGAACTGCACGATTGAGCAGATCAATTGTTTTCTGAGTCTCCCGCAAAAGTGCATAATATCCCGCCAATTCAAATGCGAGCGATGCATCGGTATCAAACCATGAAAGATTAAAATTATAATGCTCCTTATTGTTGAAAAGATATAATGCATTATTGAATGATTCTTCCGCTTCTTTTTTCATGCCAATCCGGTAAAATATTTTTGATAGACATGCTTGCGCCCTGACCATATGATACCCTATTCCCAGAGACTCAGGATGTTCGGTTATAAGATCGATTGCTTTTGAACAATGTTTTATCGCATCGGAATCCCGGCCGTTTAATGCATTCGCATACCCCATACCGCAATGCGTCAATGCGATCATCGGAATCTTATAAACATGTTCTAGCACTGTAAGCATCTGCAGTGACTCTTCAAAGGCGCCAAATCCCTTATCGATATTTCCCTGATAACAGTATGCAAACCCAATAAGCGGATAAAAACCGATACAGCGGGGACCCTGATACGATTGATTTTGATCCAACGTACGGGCATCGTGAAAAATATCCAGTGCTTTTGAATAGTTTCCGTACATCATATGAAACCACCCGAGAAACATATAATTCCATTGATATGCCGGTTCGATTTCCATTGACTGCTTAAACGCCCGGGCCGCCTTCGGTAACATTTTAAAGTCATATAAAACAACCGCATTGTATAAATAATTAGCGGCAAGGAAGTAATAAGCATAATGATTATGTGGATCCAATGCTACGGCACGCTTTCCGTGAAAAATCGCATTTTCCGAATTGTGTTTTCGTCCATATGCATACGATAACCAGTGATGCGATTCTGCAAGTGTATTATCCAGTTCAAGCGCTTTGTTAAGAGATTCAATACCTTTGTCGAGATCGGCGGTATCGGTTTTCGCTATGTAATGAAAAATATAGGTGGTACCGAGTCCCGAATAGGCAAGGGCATAGTTTGGATCGCCGTCTATTGCTTTCTGAAAATATGCTCGTGCGTCCGTTAATGATTTCTGATCGAACTTATAGAATAATTGTCTTCCTTTCGCGTACTGTTCAAATGCGAATACTTTATTCGTTTGCGGCTGCTTTATGGTTTCTAATTCATCGGTCTTGACTTCCAGGTTAAGCGTATCCTTGAGGTTAAGAATGATTGTGTCCTGTAACTCAAATATATCATCCATCGCTCCGTCTACTTTTGTGGAATGGATCAGATCACCCGTCGGGACATCGGTGAAGTGGGCCGTGATACGGATTTTATTTCCCATTTTTTGATATGCACCCCACACCATCCAGCGTACCTTCAGATTTTGTCCGATATCGATGACTTGCCGGTCGCCCAGCTTTTCATCGCTATATTGCGCAAGGGTTTTAAGTACTTTCTCGCGGCTCACTACACGCAATGATGAAATTTTTGTAAGATCAACCGTAACCGTTTCGGCAATACCACCCGCAAGCCATTCGTCATCTCCATGTCCGGTAATATTTTGAAAATCCACAACGGCAACCGATAATCCGTCTGTGCCGCTCCGTTCAGGTTTTACAACCGGAATGCCTTCAGATAGATTTCCGCCCGTCATTTCACGAAGATCCCGGATGACTGTTTCCATAGAATCATACCGGTTATCAACTGATTTTTCGAGCGACTTCGCCAGACACCGTTCGAATTTTTCGGGGATATCATCCCTATACCCGCTTACGTTGGGTGGATCTTCATTCAAAATTTGGTACATCAACGCCGTTTCGTACTCACCCCGGAATGGTGGAAATCCGGTAATCATCTCGTACAAAACGACACCGAACGACCAGATATCCGATCGTTGATCTATTTCGCTTCCCTCGATCTGTTCCGGAGACATATATCGGGCCGTACCGACCGTACTTCCGGTTTTTGTAAGATTCATCGATCCTTTCAACTTAGCCAACCCGAAATCCATCACCTTGATGCGGCCTTTCGAATTAATCATGATATTTTCCGGCTTTATATCCCGGTGGACTATACCCATTGAATGCGCTTCGGCGAGTGCTTCAGCTATCTGAACAGCATAAGTTTCGACAGTTTTCAGATCTGCGTATCCTGTTTTCTGTCTTTGGCGGAGGGTGGTACCGTCGACATATTCGAGAACAAGAAACGGTTTTTTATCGTGTTCATCGATGTGATAAATACTACAGATATTCGGATGATTAAGTTGTGCTACTGCCCTGGCTTCCTGCAGGAATCGTTGATTGCTTTCATCGCTTGCAGATGAGTCTTGCGGCAGAAATTTTAATGCAACGGTCCGGTCAAGGTTTGTGTCGTGTGCTTTATACACGACCCCCATGCCGCCTTCGCCGAGCTTATCAAGTATCTTATAATGAGAAATTGTTTGACCGATCATACTTCGATTTCCCTTTTACGTATATAAATATCCCGGTGCAGATATTCACCGTCTTCAAATGTATACATTTACCTACAGTCCCATTTTTTTAACTATTTCATCAAAACGCGGATCACCTCTCAGTATATCGAACCGATGATCCACCTTTATGAAACACATATAAAAACCGTGTTCCTGCAACGATTTTTCCAGATAGGAAAAAGCTGTATCATGATCCCCGAGAGCTGCATATACTAACGCAATATCTTCCGGACCGATAAACCGCTGTGTGGATTTCTTCAACAAATCGGAGAGAATTTCCCGTGCTTTTTCATGTTCTCCCAATTTCGCATACATAAAGCCCATGCCGGCAATATCATACGAACGCGCTCCGCCGGAAATTTCAACGGCTTTCGAGAAGGCATCAAGAGCTTCTTTGTGCAGCCCCAGTCCACTGTATGCCCAACCGAGTTCGCCGTATGTTATGAAGAACCGCGGTTCCATTTCAATTGTTTTCTGAAATTGTTCGATAGCTTTTTCATACTGACGATCCCAGAAATAATACGAACCCATATCCTTGTTTATAATAAGAGAAAGCGGATCCAGATTAATTGCAGTTTGGATTTCCTTATATGCCTCGTCGTGGCGTCCCATCGCCGAGAGAAAGTATGCGTACAGTTCGTGCGCTTCTTCGTAACTTTGATTCAATGTGATCGCCTTCCGGAATGCCTGTTCGGCTTTTTCGTATTCCAGGTCATAGAAAAATAAAACTGCGCCTGCAGAAGCGTATGCTTGCGGAAGAGTCGGATCTGCCTCCACTGCCTTCCGGGCTGCATCGCGGGCTTTTCCGAATACACTATGCGGGCTTTCGAAATCTAATCCGAGCACACTATATGAGTTTGCTAATCCGGCATATCCGAGTGCATATTCCGGATCTATAGTAATCGCCTGCTCGAAATAATCTATGCTTTTGAGCACGTCTTCGTATGTAAACTTTCCCCAATGATACCGTCCTTTCAGGTAGAGGGTATATGAATCGATACTCTCGGTTTGAAGTTTATCTATTTGTGTTTTCTCTCCGGGCAGAAGCTTAATCTTCAAACCTTCGGCAACCCGGTGTGCTATATCGCTCTGAATTGCAAAAACATCCTGCAGTGTGCGGTCGTAACTCTCAGACCAGAGCATTTCTTCGGTGTCCGTATCGATCAATTGAATTGAGACCCGTACATTTTTATCACTCTTTCTCACACTCCCCTCAAGCAATGAACCTACATTTAATTGTTTTCCGATCTCAACGATACTTTTTGTCGTACCTTTATATTGCATTGAAGTTGTGCGGGCGATGACACGAAGGCCGCCAATTTTCGAGAGCATGGAAATCAGCTCTTCGGTCATACCGTCGGAAAAATATTCATCCTGGACATCCGGACTCATATTCAAAATCGGCAGGACCGCGATACGTTTCGTCGGAGATCCGGATACATTGGCATCATTGACACTCTTCCGCATCGTTTCAAGGAGATTACGAAAAGCAGAGAGTACTTCATCTGCCGTTTGATATCTACGATCGATATTTTTTTCGAGGGCCTTGTGTAACACCGACCGGGTATCAGCATTTATTTGAGATAGATGATGCGAATTATAATCCGGTTCCTCATTTAAAATCCGATAGGAAACAGCATGTTCATATTCACCGTTAAACGGCAGGGTACCGGTGAGCATCTCATAGAGCATGACTCCGAGCGACCAGATATCGGTCCTCTGATCGACAGGTTCGCCGCGAATCTGCTCGGGCGACATATACAGTATCGTTCCGACAGTCGTTCCGGTTTTTGTCAGATTTAAAGAACCTTTGATCTTTGCCAGCCCGAAATCCATCACTTTGATCCGGTTCTTCGAATCGACCATGATGTTCTCAGGTTTGATGTCGCGGTGCACGATACCTTTTTCGTGCGCCTCGGAGAGGGCTTCGGCGATTTGGAGGGCAAATGACAGTGCGGTATCGACTAAGAGACCCCCCTGTAGTCCCCCCTTGGTAAGGGGGGACGATCCTTTTATCTGGCGCAGGGTCACACCATCAATATATTCCATTGATATAAATTGAGAACCTTCGTGTTCCTCGACTGAGTAGATCGTACAAATGTGCGGATGGTTCAGCGCTGCGGCGGCTTTGGCCTCGCGGATGAAGCGCTGCTTGTCTTCGTCGGACTTTGTGAGGTGCGGAGGGAGAAACTTTAGCGCGACGGTGCGGTCGAGTTTGGTGTCGTGGGCGCGGTAGACGATGCCCATACCACCCTCACCGAGTTTTTCGAGGATTTTGTAATGTGAAATTGTTTGTCCGGTCATCATTGAGACATCCCACCTTCCCTTGTCTGTACCGTACTTTGATCCGCCACCGATGGATAATATGATACCGATGGCCCGATGGATATCAAGGCCTTCCTCCCTAACCTAATGATGGTGCTTTTTTATTTCAGACGATACGTTCGAATTCCCTTAGTAAATTCTGAAACTCCGGAGTATTCCTGATCGGATCCCATGCCGGATCAATTTTTACCCGCTCTATCGATTGAAAACCGGGTGTTGAAAGAACATCCCGAAGTATCTTCACAGCTTCTTCAGAATTTTGAAGTTTTGCATATATAGTTGCAATATCTGTTTTAAATGCTGAACCGTTCAGTATATCATCTAATCCGGATACCAGGGCTATCGCTTTTTCGACCTCCACATTTGCCTGTTCAGCCAATCCTAACCCTGCATATGTTCTCCCTAAACTGATTATGAATCTCAGGTCATCGTCATATATCGACGACAGCTCGATATATTCCGAGAGCGCTTTTTCGTAATGCTGATGCGCCAGTTCACGATCACCCATGTGGTCATATGCCAGGCCGAGGATGAACGATGGTAAATAGAGAAATAACTGTCCCCGGTACATATCCATCGGAACGTCATGAATTGTTTGAATCATACCTTCAAAATCACTGATAATAAATTGCATTCGAAGCCAATCACCGGGCGATTCATTTTTAAAATGAGAATAATCGTTTAAAAAAGTGCGGGTCGACTCGATATCACCCTTCCACAGAATATCATTGAGGGAAATAAATATTCGTAATAAAATAAAATCCGGTGCAATAGAAAGTGCTCTTTCAAATAAAATTTTTGCTTCCTGATGTCTTCCGGTAATAACAAACGATTGTGCATTATTAAATAATAAATTGATATTTCTGGGGTCGAGCGAGATCGCGTTAGACAGATTTCGTATGGAATTTTCGAATCTGCCCAACCGGCGTTCTACAAATCCGATTGCGGCAATAATCTCGGCATTGTTCGGTTGAAACCGGAGTGCATTATTGAAGTATTCAAGTGCAACATCGTAATCACGGAAGCCGTAATAGTAATAGTATCCCATAGCGATGTATGCTTCGGGTAAATCCGGCTGGAGTTGAAATGCCCGCGTCGCGTTCTGTAACGACAGTTCGAGTGTCTCAGCAGATGTATCATATCCAAACCATCGCAACGTAGTATATGTTCTGGAAAGTAACGCATGGGCATGGGCAAACTGTGGATCGTATTCTATCGCTTTCTTTAAAAGAAATTCCGCATTTTTATAAGAGTCATATTGTGGACCGGGCCTTGTGAAGTACTCACGGGCACGAAGATAATATTCGTAGGCTTCGGTAACGGCGGTAGGATTTTCAACAAGTTGCTTTTTCTCTACGTCGGTGAGCCGTGCCTCCAGGGCATTTGCTATCTCGAGCGCTATCTCGCTCTGGATGGCGAAGATATCCGTAAGATCACGATCAAAAGTATCAGCCCAGAGCGTGCGGTTTGTCTGCACATCAGTAAGCGTTACTGCAACCCTGACACGGTTGACAATCCGTCGTACGCTGCCTTCCAGTATGGATTGCACACCAAGTTCATTACTTATCCGTTGTATGTTGCGTTGTCCGGCGTCATACCCTAAAACGGAACTTCGCGCAATGACCTGAATATCACCGATACGCGAAAGTTGAATGATAATATCTTCGTGCATACCGGCTGCGAAATATGCATCATCAGGGTCGGGGCTCAGATTTTCCAAGGGTAACACGGCGATGGAACGACTCATTTCCGCTACCGTAGTTCTATCAGGAAGATATATAAACAGTCCTATCAGGACGAGTAGCAATACCGGTATTCCATATACCAAGGGATGTACCCGTCGGGTAACCGTGCGATCTTCCCGTGAATCAATCATTCTGTTTTGACCGGATACGGTTACTTTTGAATGTATATCAGATGAGATCTCTTTTTCGACTCTCCGCAAATCAACTATAATTTCATCGACATGCTGGTATCTGTTTTGCGGATCTTTTTCAAGACACTTCCGGACTATTCCCTCAAGTGTCATCGGTACACCACTCCGCAATCCCGTCACCGGTTCGGGGTCTTCATTCATAATTGAGTACACAAGCGCCGTATCGTAATCGCTCCTGAACGGCAGCCTGCCGGTAACCATTTCATACATCACAACACCGAGGGACCAGATGTCCGTACGGTTATCTACCGGATTACCCTGTGCCTGTTCCGGAGACATATACAATGCGGTTCCGAGTGTTGTTCCCGACTTTGTAAGCATGGTGCGGTGCGCCGCCTTGGCCAACCCGAAGTCTATAATTTTAATTTGTTCTGCCTGCGTTAAAAAAATATTCGCAGGTTTAAGATCGCGGTGGACGACTCCCTTTTTATGCGCTTCCTGTAATCCGGCGGCGATTTGAAGCGAATAAGCGATCACATCTTTAAGGGGGAGCGGATTTTGACCGATTTTGTCTTTCAGTGACATCCCCTCATAATATGCCATGACGATGAATAATTTCCCGTCGCTTGTTTCATCGATAGAATGGATGCTGCAAATATTCGAGTGGTCGAGGCCTGAGGCAGCCCGGGCTTCATGAAGAAAGCGGTGCTTTTCGGTTTCGTCCGGTCCGAGGTGAGATGGGAGGAATTTTAACGCAACGGTGCGGTCGAGTTTAGTGTCATGGGCTTTATATACGACACCCATGCCGCCTTCACCTAATTTTTCCAGAATTTTGTAATGTGAAATTGTTTTCCCTGTCATAGCCATGTCTTCGGTATTCGGCTGTACCCGAATCGGTTGAATATATCAATCATCCTTTCACAATGATATAGATTTCAACTGCCGTCAATATATATATCGATGAAGTTATTGTCTTAACGTCACCTGACAGGAAAAAATTCCTCTTCATCATCCATCGAGGCAACACATGTATAAAAATTCCCGGTGAGAAATAAAATCAGTTAACAATTAATCTCGGAGGAGATTGTCCCACAGCGAACTCGAGATCCTTATGCATGAAAACAGCATACGTATGAATACCTTTTGGGGCCTCTCTTCCTATTGCCAGTACCAACGGTCGTCCGTCTCTCACTATTCTTGTACTATGACCCACCAGCCGTTCATCGTCAAACTGAAAAGACGCATCCGAACCCACCGGTATCCATCTGATCCTGTCTCCTCTGTTGACGACAACGTCACTTTTCGTTTCATCATCTTCGTGAACCACTCTCCATACATTATCGATCTTTTTGATGACGAGTCTGTATTCCGTTACCGGTGCCTGATCGGGTTGTTGGTGAGATGAGAACCCCGAAAAAATCAACGATAGTATAACAATCATGGCGATATATATCATCTGTATTTTCATAGTATACCTCTTCTTCTTGTGATGGATAGTGCTGCATGCTTCCGCACGTTCGTTACGAACTCTTTTTCATCATCGGTCTTGCTCTACCGGCACCGACTGTTTTCACCTAATCGTTCTTGTCGTTCAAATATTTTCCTGTAACCACGGTATATTGTTCGAGGACAGGATCATCACTGGTTATAATCTTTTTACCTTGATTCCCTTCCAACCCTATTTTCGATTGAGATAAATCCGAAAACAGATGTTTTATTTTACCGATGTATTCGTCGAACATACCGCTCCTTTCATAAGTATCCGCGGCTTGTTTATTTTCCCAGATGGTAATTGAAAATATTTCGTCCTGCTGGCGGAGATTTTGGGTAAGAAATGCATATTTACATCCCGGGATTTTTTGTAATCCCGGACCGATCTCTTTTTTATATATCTCCCGTACTTCATCATAACGACCGGGTACGACACGTGCAGAGAGCATACGGATGTACATCGGTGAAAATTTTTTCAATTCAGGAAGCTCTTCATCCTGCATATACGTAATACTATACGAATCCACTTGCGGCTCATCCGATTCGGGTTTATATTCAAGGGTGAAATCTGCGGTGAGCTGTATCTTCCATTCCGATGCATCCTCGAGTAACGGGCGCAATTTATCGTATAGTTGTCTAAAGCGACCGCTTTTTTCGTACTCTTCAGCATCGCTGATTTTATCCCAGAGCGTCATTGAGATTAATTCGCGTTCCCGCCGTGTATTTTGAATCAACCAGGCATACCTGCACCCCTGTGTACTTTGCAGGACGGGCACGATCGCTTTATCATAAAAATTAATAAGCGTCGTGACTTTATCCGCAACAGTGTTCATCCGAACAAATCGCATGTACATGGCAAATGCTCCGATATTTCTTTATGTTGGGTTCATTATAGTAATTAAATGATCGGCTGTGAAAAGCCCTATATCCGCTTGATTACTACCATAGTTATATCGTCCATAGGTTCTGCATTGCCCATGTGGCCACGGACGGCTTCGGTGACACGGAGAATTATATCCACTGCCGGAGCGTTGACATGTTTTGCCACAATTTCTTCGAGCCGTTCCTCGCCGAACGGTTGATCGGCAATATTCATCGCCTCTGTAACACCATCGGAATAAAGAACCAGAACGTCGCCTGTATTCAATGAAATAGTTTTTTCGACATAGGGAAAATCCTCCAGCATACCGAGCACAAGACTATCGGAGGAAAGCCGCTCCGCTGTTTCGGAAGAGCTAAATAATATGGGTGTATCGTGGCCGGCGTTACAGAAACAAAGTTCATGGCGGTCGCTGTTCAGCACACCGTAAAAACAAGTCACGAATCTATCGGAACCGGTACTGTGGTAGAGGAGTTTATTCGATCGCTGCATACATTCACGTGCGGAGGTCGTGACCACCGCCTGACCGCGCAGCGTTGCCTGTAGATTTGCCATCAGCAGTGCCGCACTCAATCCTTTGCCGGCGACATCTCCGAGACAAAACGCTAGATGTGCATCGTCAATTGTTATGAAGTCAAAATAATCGCCGCCGACCATCTGCGCCGCGACACTCGAGCCGGCAATATCATATCCCGGTACCTCGGGCATTTTATCCGGGAGGAGATTATTTTGAATCGTTGCCGCAACACCCAACTCGTGGCGTAATTTCAGGAAAGCTTTTTCCTCTTCGTATAAGCGCGCGTTCTCGACAATCTGTGCGGATTGAGCGGCAATGATTGCCAAAAGACGTTGATCGCCGTCGGTAAAGTCAAGGCTGGATTTTTTATTATATACCGTGAGAATACCAATCAGTTTGGATTTCGCCATCAATGGAACACTGAGCAGTGTGGAAATTGCTGCATCCCATTTTACACCCCGAAACCGCGTATCTTCCTGTGGATTAGAAATAAGCAAGGGTTTACGATTGATGTGCATCCAGCCGAGAAGGTTTTGATTGAGATGGAAGGGTTGCTGGTCACCGGAACTTACCATGGTGCGGACAAGCGTCTTCATCGAATCATCCGTCTTCTCATCGACGAGCGTAATGACGCCTTGCTCCGCATTTACCGCGCGGAGTGACCGGCGGATGATGGTTTGCATTATATCTTCTGAATTTTGGAGCGCACTTATCGAGCGTGCGAGATCGTTGAGGATGGTTAACTCTTCGATTGCACGTTTTAATCGCGAGTTTTCCTCAACCAGCGTTTTGAAAGCCGGATCATTTGTTTGCATAGTTGACATCACACAATCCACTCTATCTTGTGTGTATTTGTTATACTTTGACTAAAGACACCTATATTACAAGAGCTTTATATTAAGGATAATCTTACATAATAGCAACTATGATAGGATTTCATCTTTCCTATTTCGCGTTTCATATTTCGCGTTATACTACCATATTCTCGGAAGAGAAGTTGCTCCGTTAATCCACACGATATGTCACCGTTATCATGTGATCGGTAAATGTCGGGTTTAACTCTTTCATTTTCTGAATGACTCTCTGTCGATAGGTATTTTCGATGAGAGCACCCTGACCGGGCCAGAGCCGGAATTTAACGCGTACATAACGCCAGCCGCCCGAGCCAGCTCTTTGAATCCCGAATATTTCCGGATCATTCAGGATTATAGAACTATGCTGGGCACGCATTGCCGAGGCAATGGATTGAAGCGAATCTTCCATGTTCTTCTCATCGGTGCCTTCGGGAACCTGTACATCGACGTACGCCCTGATAGCACCGCCGCGAAACCGGTTTACCATACCGATATTCCGGTTCGGGACGAAGACCCTCTGTCCGTGAAAATTTACTATCACGGTAAACCTCATACCTATTCTTTCCACACGTCCGATTTGGCCGGAGACTTCAACAACGTCGCCGATATCGATGATGTCGGAAAAAACAAGCGTTAATCCGATAACGACATCCTGTACCAAACCCTGCAAACCAAAACCGACCGCAAGTCCGATAACCGTTGCCGTCGCAAAATATGCCGTGAGCGAAATGTTGAACTCATTCAAAATCAGCCCGATGGCAACAAAGTAGATGATAAAAGTCAGGGTGCTTACAACGAGAACGAATATCGTAGCGGTCTTGGGATATCGTTTTGCAAACACCTCCCGGACACGTCCCTCATCCTTTTGCTTCGGGATTAATATATAGGTTGTAAGCTTGCGTAAACCCTGTACCAGGAAATGACCCAGAACGGCAATGAGAATAATCCCGATTACTCTGTAACCCGGCGAAAGATCTTGCAAAAATTCAAACATAGGACATTAGCGTCTTTACTTTGAGATGAGCTTATCAAACTCCACGATCGATACGGCCGGCATGGTCAGAAAATCGACACTCGTTAATTTGTTTAATTCATAAGATGCTTTAATAGCAGTAGCATTATCCGGGAACTGTGCATGAAACACCAGATCGTACTCACCTATCGTGGCGTACATCTGATCAAACTTGCCTCCGAGTTTTTCGATCAATTCATTCGCCTGCTTTGTACGTTCGGCGGAAATTCCCTTCACTCCCTCGGGGGTGTATTTTCCAAGGAGAATATAACCGGGCATAAGAACCTCTCTTTTAAAATGGTTGGTTTAGTTTTACAGCATGATCATGTACGTTAAATTATACACGAAGGGAGGGTAATATGCAAGGGGGCGGGGAAGTTTTTGGAGGGGAATGGTTTTGTAACAGTGATCAACGAAATCATAAAAAGGAAACCCGGGCGGGTAGCATGCCTCGACAGGCTATATAACGCTCCTCACCACCCACAGTCACAACCTCCACTGTATCTTAACGAAATTATCCTTATATTATTTTGTGTAACCAAGTTTGGATAGGTTTATCGATCAATAACAATAGTACGGAACATGAAAAACAAGAAATCTGCGCTCTCGCTTCATCTTGCAACGAAGGCAATACATGGAATCGATCTACGCCCGCGGTCGGGCCCGGTCAGTCTGCCTATACATCAGACCAGCACGTACCGGTTTACAAAAACCGAAGAAGCAGTAAAATATGCCGAAGGCGACGAATCCGTCTACGTGTACACCCGCTATCATAATCCGACAACCGATGATGTTCAGAATAGTCTGGCTCTTTTAATGGACGCCGAAGATGCCGTCCTTTTTGCAAGCGGGATGTCGGCTATCAGTACAACTATCCTTTCTTTGGTACGAAGCGGACAGGAGATATTGAGTACACCGACGCTGTACGGCGGGACGTACCGTTTTTTCAGAGATGAGCTACCGAAGCTCGGTATCACGGTTCGTTATTTCGATCCGTACGATCTGCCAAAATTAAAGAATATGATCAGCGAAGAGACAGCACTGATTTATGCCGAAACGCCGACCAATCCAACGCTTGAGATCGTCGACTTACAAAAGCTGGTGAAGTACGTCCACACTGCCGAAGAAAGGCTATCCAGGAATATTTTCATTATGATCGACAATACTTTTGCGACAATCGTTAATCAGCAGCCGTTTAATTTTGGCGTCGATGTTGTCGTGGAGAGTACGAGCAAGTATATCGGCGGACACAGCGATGTCATCGGCGGTGTTGCGGCGTCGAGAAAAGTCATAACAAAACGCATTCGGCAGACGGCAAAATCTCTCGGCGGATCGATCGATCCGTTCGTATCGTACCTTCTGCACCGCAGTTTAAAAACGTTTCCCCTGCGCGTTGAAAAACAAAACGAGAACGCGCTTGCGCTTGCAAATTATTTTGAAATCCATCCGAAGATCAAACGGGTTATATATCCCGGCTTAAAATCCCATCCGTATAACCGGATCGCCAAAAAACAAATGCGGGGTTTCGGCGGTATAGTCACCATTGAAGTGAGCGGCGGTGCCGAACGCGCTGCACGGATTGTGGACAATCTGCACGTTGCGATCAACGCAATGAGCTTAGGCGGCGTCGAAACACTCGTGAGCATTCCGGTTTATTCCACGCATGTTAATATGACCGGTGCGGAGCTTGACCTGCACGGTGTTACACCCGGTATGATCCGGATTTCGGTCGGCATAGAGGATATCAACGATCTGAAAGAGGATTTTAATCAGGCGTTGCGGGTGTAGGAGAATTTGCCAAATCCCTGATCTTCAGGAAACAATTGTTAATTCATACCTCACATCCCCGAAACCTCCATATCCTGCGGATGTCTGATCCAGAACTCGTAATCGATCTCCCGCTTCTGGCCGGGCTCTAATACAAGCTTCCACGTCACGATCCCCTGCTCGGTCCGTTCAACCGGCTCGGGCCGCATGCTTGTTACCCGCACTTCGATATCCGAATGCTGCGATACCGGCAAGTGATCCAGTATCGAAATGGTGACCGGATACTGTTTGTAATTCTCAACTTCGATCTTATATACAAAATCTGTTTTCTTTCTTCTGCTCAGGAACCCCCCTTCATCGACCTTTCTCGACACCTCGGTCCTCGTTATCCGAATGCCTTCATCGATGCCGAGAAACAACTCGACCGGTTCGTTCTTCGCGGTGTATCCGATCGACGAACTGCCGACAAAATCGTTGCCGAGAAATATGTTCATCGTACCCGGTAATAATACGACATCGCTCTCATTCTTCGTTTTAACCTGAAGGAATGCATGCGGCGTGAGTTTCGGTGTGGCAATATATTCTTTCGGTCCGGTAAGCGTATAATCGTTTATAAATACCTGATGACCCGAACCATCGGATGGGACAGTATGTGTCCCGGGAACACGGAATATCATCGATGTGATCTGTTCTTCGGCAATGGCTACCGGCGGTGCCGCCGCTTCCACGTCTTCCTCAGCAAACATCAATGCTTCATCCGCCTTTCTCTCGAGGCGATCCATTCTGACCTGAGGCCGCGGGGGTTGTACCCGTAAAAACCATGGCGGCAGTACCGGCATGCGCGCACCCGCGGCGGGCCGCGCCGTCGATAAAATAATCCTGGCATTATTCCAGTCCTCACCGGTCCGCTGGGTTACAAGCGCGTTATAGGTCAACCGCACATCGTCATTCCTGTCGCTGACCCGTGCATCGTACACCGGACGCCACGATGCACCGCCGGTCAGATAGGTCAACTTTACATCAAGATATCCGTTTTGATCGGCACGTACGCGAACGGTCACCCGCTTTGCATCGCGCCGATGCTGTGCAGTGATCTGCTGCAATTCCCTTTGTAATAATTCTATTTGTTTCTTAATATCATTTTGTGCGGATCGTTTTTCCAGACCTGCTTTGAGATTTTCCTCAAGCTTTGTACGCAGGTATTGCATCGTCGATTCCCATCGCCGTGTATCGGGTTGTTGAACGGCAAGTTCTCTTCCCATCTGCTCGCCGGTATGAACACGTATGGATGTGAGCAGCTCGCGTTCGGCTTCGAGTGAAGTTATTTCGGACTGAATCAAATTAACTGAACGCTGAAGTTCTTCGATCTGCATCTCAAGTTCACGAACACGCGGCTGTACGGATTCGCCGGGAAACGCCTGCCGGGTTTCAACACCGAGGATGGAAGCTCGGGCGGTTCCTTCGCCACGCACGTTAACCGATTCATTGATTAATCCCGAGGGCAGCGGTTCAAAGATAAGAAGGTGCTCACCGGGATTCAGTTGTACACGGGCCGTTCGTGTTACAAGTGCACGATCACGGTATACGGTGATTTCCTCAAAGATGCTCGGGACATGTTTTTCGTTTGCAGTAACTGTGTCGGTTATACAATACATCAACAACAGTATGGCTATGATCAGATAGGCATATTTCATCGAATAATCCCCTTTATGATTATCGGTGGTTTCTTCTGAATATATGAAGAATTTTTAATAATCGCTTATTACTTTTGATATGTTAGACGATGGCGACGGAGGAGTGTTCCGGGCAGGGGGCGGAGGGCATGGGGCTTGGGGCAGGGGGCGTGGGGTAACGATGATGGTGATTTTTTTGAAAAAATGTTAACCATAGCCACGCCTGGTTACCTACTTCATTCAATCGGTTTTAAATTGCTCACGATTTCTTCCCGTCGCGGTTCGAGGAACGGCGGAAGGACAACCGATTCGCCCAGCGTTGCGGGATCCTCATCGACTGCAAAACCCGGTCCGTCGGTCGCTATCTCAAAAAGTATTCCGTTCGGTTCACGGAAATAGAGACTTTTAAAATAGTACCGATCGACCTTACCGCTGTTGGGAATGCCGGTTTCATTCAACCGGTTTGCCCACGCATTATATTCATTTTCATCCGGTGTACGGAATGCAACGTGATGTACACCGCCGGCGCCCTGACGTGCCGGCTCCAGATCCGGTTCAATGGCAATATGCAACTCTGCGTGAGGCCCGCCATTATCCATTTCATATACAAGTA
>Ga0209498_1000618_pt1 | contig 22050 bp, 19 predicted proteins | sample WalLakDeSediment_FD_184131 | JGI IMG/M metagenome (GOLD analysis project Ga0209498, IMG submission 184131) | Lake sediment microbial communities from Walker lake, Nevada to study Microbial Dark Matter (Phase II) - Walker Lake 11/02/13 Deep... | ecosystem: Environmental > Aquatic > Freshwater >...
GAGATTGAGGAATTCGTTTCAGAATATCACCAGGATTTAATTGTGAGAGTGGAGGATACTTCTCAATATCTTTCAAGTAATCAGCAATCCAGTCAACAAGCTGATGACCTGATTTCCGAAATTCTTCTATTGGCATATCTGACATTGCAATTCCAATAATTATTATTTGTAAAAATTAGTGCAATTCGTGGCTAAACTATCAGCCACTAATTTCACGAATTGACACTAATTAAATTTTAACTTAATTGAAAAATAAGAAATGAATTTGTCTTTATTCACTTCTTGAAATTTGATAAGTTTACCAAGGTAAAATTATAATTACTCCTCAACTGATCAATAATGAATAAAATAATTTTAATTGCAGTATCTATATTTATTCTGTTTTCACTTTCTTGCAAGGAAAAACTCCCGCTCGATAAAGACTTAACAAAGAAGAGTTACAATTTCATTAACCAGGAAGGTGAAGAAGTAGAATTCCCTGAGATCATCAAGGGACAAATAACAGTGATGGGTTTTATTTTTACTCACTGCCCCGACATCTGCCCAATGACTACTCACAATATGTATTTAACTGAAAAGAAATTGAAAATAGCTAATATCAATGAAGTAAAATTCATAGCGCTGAGTTTTGATCCTGACAGAGATTCGCCGGAAGTTCTAAAAAAATTTGCCGAGGTAAGAGAACTTGATTTTAACAGCTGGACTTTATTAACCGGTGAAAAAAATACAGTCAATGAATTGCTGAAAAGGTTTGATGTGAAAGCGATTAAAACAGACGAAACCACTGATGCTGAAGGCAACTATGAATATTCTATGATGCATACGGACAGAATTTCTCTAATTGATGAAAATGGCATACTGCGAAAAAATTATAAAGGCAGCACAATAAATATTGAAGAGTTAGTTAATGACATTAAAATATTAAAGGATTAAACTATGAGTATTCTATTAGCAATTTTATTTTTTCTCTTTCCGACCGAAGAAAATATAAATATCAAAGATCCATGGATGAGACCATCATCAGAAAAGATGGCGACTGCACTTTATTTTGTTATTGAAAATAAGACTGAAACGGCGGATACACTATACCAGGTTGATTCAGATCTGGCTGAGAGAGTTGAAATTCACGAGACATATTCCGAAGGCGAAATGATGGGTATGCGCAAAGTAGAGTTTATTGTGATTGAAGGTAATAGTTCATTCGCATTAAAACCAGGTGCACATCACATTATGCTGATGAAGTTGAAGAAAGATATTAAAGATGGAGATCAAGACGAGATTGTTCTTCATTTCAAACAAGCTGGTGAAATTAAAGTTACTGCAACTGCAAAGAAGCCGAAATAAGATTAATTGTTTAGCTTAACCGATTGTAGCACAGATTACTAATCTGTGCTACGATGATTGGGCTTTTTTACTTCTCAAAAAATTCTTCAGCGAATCGTTTCCAGCTGATGTCGTCGAGCTTTTCCATTTCGCCTGCGAAAATCGCACCTTCAGGTTCAAGCTCAGCTTTTTTACTCGTCATGGTTTTCTTCTTCAATACCTGAAGTCTTTCAATATCAGTCTGATAAAAAGCTACTGCTGTTTTTCCAATCTTCAATGATGGAAGCTCTGAATCAAGTTCGTCAGCATCTATTTCACAAACCCAGTTGATATCGTAAGGTGAAACATTCAGAGATTCTAACTCTTCGTTAATGAATTTATTTACCTCCTTAACTTTCCCGCTGATAGGAGATTTGAAGGAAATAGTTCTTTGTCCTTGTATTACAGTAAACAATGATTGCCCTTTTTTCACAACCATACCGAGATTTGGTAATCCAATGGAATCTATTTTACCAATAATCTTCTTTGCAAAATCATCTATTCCAACTTTAACAGATCCTTCTTCACCAATGTTTGCCCAGCAATGTCCTTCAGAAATAAATACTCCACCGGGTATTTGAAATTCGGGAGTCTTGGATCCAATTGCTTCCTTAAAGTGTGTAATATGAACTTTGGGTTTAAGAGTTTTGCTGATCCTATCTTCTCTTTTGATGAGTAATTTCTTAACGAAGTCAAGAAGTTCATCTTCTGTGAAGGGTTTTTGAACATAATCCATAGCACCGAATTTCATACAATCAACTGCAGTTTCAACTGTGGCAAAGCCTGTAATAATAACTACATCAATATCTGGTCGGAGATGCTTTACTGATTTTGTTACTTCGAGTCCATCCATCTCAGGCATTTTCAGATCAGTAAAAACAAAATCATAAGAGTGAGTTTGAATGAGACCAAGAGCTTCTTTTCCAGTCTCAACTGTATCTACACAATATCCATCGAGCACGAGAATTCTTCTGAAGCTATCAAGTATAACCGACTCATCATCTACACAAAGAATTCTTGCTTTAGGATTTTCAACCTCAGCACGCTTGAGTGTTTTTGCCTCCCTGCTGTAATCAAGGTTAAGGCTTACTTTCAAAGCTTCTTCTCTTTCCTGAAGAACTTTCTTTTCTTTTACTCTTTTCGCTATATATCGTATTGTAATATCAGCGATGATGAAAACGATTACAGCTAATATAAAAAGTACCATTGTAACTCCCTGTTATAATTTCGTAAAATATTTTTTTCTACTATTCAAATATAATTCACTATATCCTGTCAGTTGCACAGGATATAAGATATTTCATGTCGTACTCAATATTCGCCGGAATTACTTTGTATATCCAGCCATCAAAGTAAGGATCCTTTTCAAGAAGTCTGGTATCATCAAGCAGTCTTTCATTTCTTTCAATAATCCTTCCACTTACAGGTGAAAGTAACTGATGAACAAGGTCATCCTCAGTATAAAAGCTTCCAATCGAATCTCCCTGCACTAACATTTCATCAACATTCATCAATTCAATTTTAACAATTTCTTTTAATATTTCCAGAAATAAATCACTTGCCCCGATAATTACCACACCTTCAGATTCAAGTTTAAGCCAACTTATAAATCCAAGACGGAAATATTTAGGAGGACAAGGGATGTAAGTAATTATTCCTCCGTTTTTTTTAAGCTTTGCTTCCTCAATTCTTTGCTGAAGCTTGCCATATTCCAAACCCCGTGCTATTGAACTTTGAAGTTCTTCAAAAGTAAATGGCTTTGGGACAAAATCAATCGCACCTTTATAAAGAGATTTGACTGCATTCTCAACGGTTGAGTATCCGGTTATCATAATAACTGGTGTAGCGATTTTTCTTTTCTGCAGCTCCTCGATAAAAGTAAATCCATCCATTTGTGGCATCATTATATCACAAAATATTAACGAGTACTCTTTGTATGAGAGTTTTTTCAATGCTGAAGTAGCATCATTATCAGAATCAACATTGAACCCTTCTGATGATGCAATCCTTGAAACTGCAGTTAGTATCACCTGCTCGTCATCAATAACTAATATTTTTTCGCCGTTCGGCATTTAATTAATTTGAATGATGATTTAATGGTAATAGAATCATAAAGGTTGTTCCTTTCCCAACTTCACTTTCAACACTGATAGTACCATCATGATTATCAACAATACCCCAGATTACAGCCAATCCAAGTCCTGTTCCCTTCTGACCTTTTGTGCTGTAAAATGGTTCAAATATTCTCGCCAGGTCTTCTTTTGCAATACCGCTTCCATTATCTGAAATTTTTATTTCAATATAATCTCTGATTCCTGCTTCATCAACAGAAGCCCAGCGCTGCCAATCACACTTCGGGTTGATGCAGCCCTGAAACATTCCCTGCGGGGGAACTTCAAATGTATAAACCGCACTTTTGCATTTAGGACAGCTTGCATCTTTCTCGATGACTGAGATATTACACTTCGGACAGGAAATTTGAATTTGCTCCGGAGATTTTATTTCAAGGTTATACTTATCTCTGTTCTTTCCATAAATCGGGTCAAGATTAACGAAGCCCTCTTTACCGTTACTAACGATTTTTAATTTAACACTCGGCTTTCCATCAACTTTAATCTCTTCATCCATTAGAGAGTGACGCTTTGAACAAACAGCTGTTTTTATCTGCAAGGTGCCATAAGGTGACAAACTAGCTATTTTTGAAGAAACAGAAATTCTGCCTTCCCTTTCCATAACTGCATCTGAAGCATTGACAAGTAAATTAATAAAGACCTGCTGCATCTGGTTAGAATCAATTTTGAACAGAGGAATATTTTCTTCAAGATTTTTTTCAAGCTTTATGTGCTTCATAGATAATTGATTATCAATTACGCCAATAGCATTATTAATAATCTCATTGATGTTAGCATTGCTTTTCTTCGGAACAGACTGACGTGCAAAGTCAAGCAAACTTTTTACTATTTCCCTGCTTCGCTTGGTTTCCCTTACAATTACCTTAAGGTCTTCCTGAATTTCGGGATCGTTCACTCTTTTCAGAAGAAAGCTGCTGTAAGTTAAAACTGCAGTGAGCGGATTGTTTATTTCGTGAGCAACTCCTGCGGCAAGCCTGCCCATCGAAGCCATTTTATCCGACTGAAAAAGCTGCAAGCGTGCATCAGCAAGTTTTTGAGTCATATTGTTGAAAGACTTTGCAAGCAATCCAAGTTCATCAGATCCTAAATCTTTAATTATATAATTTAAGTTTCCGGTTCCAACCTGTTCGGTAGCTGTTACAAGTTCCGTAATTGGTTTCTCAATCCATTTCCTGACGATGAACGCAATAATCAAGCTTAAGAGTAAAATGGCGCCAACTGCAAAAATAAATGATCGGTTTTCACTTTGCTTGATTTGACTGTCAACATCCTTTAGACAAACTTTTACGTCTAAAACTCCAAGCACTGTCTGACTTTCGGGGTGAGCATGACAATCAGCCTGCCAGCAGGATGGTTCATTATAAATAGGGTTAATAATTCCAAGAATATGAGATGAGTCAGGATGGATTTTATATTTTCTTATCCTTTGATCAATTGAAAGCTTTTCAATTGGTTCGTTAGCAGTATGACAGACGTAACAGGCTTCAGCATTTTTATCAACCATAGTTCCAATTGCATTCTCCTGAGAAGAGTACATTATCATACCATCTTTATTGAATACTCTAATTTCGAGAATGCAAGGTTCATCAGCCGAAGAATTAATTATTGCGTGTGTCTGTTCAGGCTGGTTCAGCAGCATACTGAAGTGCATACTGTTCTTCAAAGTTTCACTAAGCTTATTAGCTGCCAGTTCTGCCTGTGTAAGTAAGTCTTTACTCTGCGCTTTCAAATTGATATAAGAATAGACGCTGATTATAGCTATCGTGACAGCACCAACTGTAAGTATCAGCCTAAGACTTATTTTCGTTATTGTCTGCTTTATTTTCATTTCAATTCTTAGTCTAATTAATAAAAATCATCTTATGAGTTTTCCTGGTTTGTATTCCGGATAAGTCATATCCTCGTGGCAATCATCGCACGAGGGTTTCTTCGAGTAATCCTCTTTTGGATGGCAATCACCGCAATCAAAGTCAGAATGCATATCATCCAGAATCAATCCCGTCACTTTATGATTGAAGTTTGAAGAATTCCAGCCTGAGTGGCAGCTCGTGCAGGAACTGCTCAGACCAGTGAAAACTGTTTTAGTTTTATGACAACTTGTACAGCTTAATTTAGAATGATAATTCTTCAGTTCAAACCCTGTTCTTGCTGTATGATTAAACGGTTTAAGCTCACGATCTGAGTGACAGGTTACGCATTTTGTTTTGTCTGTAGTATTATGACAGCTTGAACACTTTTTATGAGCAACCTCAAGGGAAACAGGTTTAGCCTTTTCCTTCGGCTCTGAAGCATGACATTGAGCACAGCTTTCCTGCTTGTGACAGCTTTTACAATCCAAACCATATATATCTGTATGCTCATTATGGTAGAAAGTGACAAGCTTACCTTTTTCATAAGCAGTCGTTAGCACAAGTTTCGTTGGAACAATGATCTCCGGATGAACTCTATCCTTTTGATAATCCTTTTCAGTAAATGCAGATTTGCCGCTTTCGTTTGTTTCGTGACAGCTTTCACAGGCAACATTATCGCTCCACTCACGGTGGCAATCCATACACTGCCTGTGATAAGCACCTTTCAAATCCGGCTTTGAAATATCTGCTCTTCGTCTGACGGGTTCGTGGCAGTCATCGCAGCCAACGATATTTCCAGGCGGATTATAATGATGACACATCTCGCATCCGCCTGACATCTCCGACATTTCAGCATGTATCCTGTGAGAAAATATAACAGGCTCATATAAATCAGTAACTTCTTTTAGTTTATCCATTTTTATTACTGCAGGTGACTTCGATGGCGGAATATGAACCGTCATCATCTTTTCTCTTGGACAAACGATCAGGCAAGGATTGGATTTGGTTGGTGTGTCACAGGCATGACAAAGACTGCAATCAAATTTTAGCTGAGAATGATCCTGTGCAAAAGCAGTTAAAGATAAAGGCAAAATAGAAAATAGAATTGCCAATGCTATTATATATGTTCTCATAGCGCACCTTTAATAGCATATTTGGTTCTTCTGACAGCACCTTTAACAGGCTGACTTATAATCGGGAAAATCATAACAAATAACCTGTAGAGTAAAATCTCAATGGCAACAAAGCCCAGCGTTACAGAAATTTCTCCGATTGATGGGAAATATGCGGTATCTGTGTATGGAGGATTGTATGCAATCACAAAATTGTTAAATCGGTTACACACTACTCCAAAAATTACCAGCATCGAAGCCGTATATAAACCTGCAGTTGATTGCCTTACTGATGGCGATAAGAACATCCTCAACGGAATCGCAATAAGTAAAATTTCGATTGCGAACATTATACTTACAAGATTCAGCTCAGTAAGGTACACGAAAGATTCTCTTATAAACATATCACCAATCTTAAACGCAAGATATATCCCCAAGAACGGCGCAACGAATCTCGATAGACTTGTTAGTACCTCCGTCTCGGGTTTCATTCCAAATGATTTCGAAGCACTGAGTGATTCCATGATTACCATTGGAAAACCTACAGCGAAAGCTGATAGTAAAAACATAAGTGGCAAAACAGGAGTCTGCCATAGTGGGTGCATCTTTTCTCCTGCAATTACCATTAAAGTTCCAACAGAAGATTGATGCAAACAGGAAAGAACCACTCCAGCGATAATGAAAACGAACATAAACTTATTTAAAGTTCTGTCTAGAATTCTTAAAACTTTGTCAAGCAGTTTATTGAAGATGGAGAGTATACCCGGCAAATTCACTCTTCCGATAAACCGTTCAGAAACTATCGGAAGGAATTCAATATATAGCACTCCAAGATAAAACATAACACAAATACCAACTTCAAACAGAACTGAATTACCATTCCAGTAAATAAGAGGATGCCAGACATAGTACCATCTACCAATATCAGTAGTAACACTCAGTGCAACAAAAGTATAGCCGAGCAATGCAGTGAGCAGTGCAGGTCTGACCAGGACTTCATATTTATCTCTATGCCAGATGTGACCGAGTGCAGCAGTAGTAAAACCTCCGGCAGCTAAAGCCACTCCAGCACCGACATCCAGTCCTATCCAGATTCCCCATGGAAAAAATTGATTAAGGTTTGTAACAGCACCAAGTCCGAAGATATATCTTACTGCAAGAAAAGTTAACCCGATGAGGGCAATGATAAATATTACAGTAACCCAGGGAGTAAAATACTTATGCTTAAGAGGTTCAGGTTGAAGAGCATGTTCCATCACTCATTACCTCCTCTCTTGCTGTCTTTATTTTTTGTAATCCACATTATACCGCCAAGCAAAGCATACAGTGCAATCGGAGGTACGAAGTAAGCAAAAATGCCATGCTGTATTGATTCTGAAACACCGGGTGCTGGTTTCTCACCCAATTTCGGAAAATCTAACTCGGCAAAATCTCTGCTGGCAAGATACATCCACGAGGTACCACCAACTTCAGTAAATCCATAAATTTTATCCACATATCTGTTAGGATAAAGTTTCATTCTTTTTTCAGCTAACTCAATCAAATTTCTACGTCTTCCATATGTCAGTGCTTCGACAGGACAAATCTCAATGCAGGCCGGCAGTAAACCTTCCTTTGTTCTCTCAAAACAAAAATCGCATTTGTGAATATCAGGCTGGATAGCTTTGTGATAGTCAAACGTTGGAACCTGAAAAGGACAAGCAACCATACAGTAACGACATCCGATACATTTACCCGTATCCCAAACTACTGCACCATTTTCTTTTTTCTCAAAAGCTCCAACTATACATGCTGATACACAGGCGGGATGATCGCAGTGCATACACTGGACTTTAACATTTGAAGGACTTCTTGGATTACCTGGATTTTCATATCTGTTTACGACAGTATAAGCATCATTATCTGGTCTCCGCATTTTTTCAAATACTGATTCATCGCTGTAATCTTCAAGATTACCTGCGGGAATATCATGAGCAGTTTTACAAGCCCATTCACATCTGCGGCACCCGATGCAGACTGTGGTATCGACAAGAACACCCATTCTGTCTTCGGAAAGATTTGATTTTGATTGTGCAAATAATTTATTGGCTGGAATACCAGTAACAGTTGCCCCTGCAACCCCCATGCTTTTCAGGAAGTTTCTGCGATTTATTTCTCCCATAAACATACCTTGTTTGTTTGATGATTTTCAGAAGAGTTTCTTTCAACCTTTGTAAAATCATACCAATATTATGCCCCAGGCAGAGACTATTTTTACGTAAGAAAACTTTGAAAATAGTCGTTTTTCAAAGAATTATATTGAATGAATCTGTTGGGAATTACAGTTTTCTCTTAATTGTGAAAAATAAAAAAATGCTGATTAGCAATATTGAGAATTTCTTGTAGCAACTATTAGAGGTAAGTGTATTCGGCTGAAGTTTATTTAGAATTGATTTATATCATTTGATTATATCTTCGAACTGAAGTTCGAGTTACAAAAGATCATAATTACAATAACTCCATTTCCAATCTTCCGATTTTTCACATAAACCTGCTTTCACTGGATTGTTGAGAATTTACTTTACAACACGAATTAATTCATCGTGGTTTCTAACCACATGATCATAACTTTCGTGCTGCCAGAAAGTTCCAAAACGATTTAGAACTTTGTTGCATTCTCTTGCTGTAAATCGCTTTAAGTCTTGTAGAATTTTTGTGACAATGTAGCCCGAAACTCTGTTTCGGGGATTACTTCCCTCATTATTTTGAATTGTCGAATCAGAGATTCGACCTACAATTGGCTGGTTTGTCGAATCAGAGCTTCGACCTACAATTGGTGTAAATACCTGATGAACATGATTTGACATTATGGTATAACATATTAGATCGTATTTCTTTTTATCATAGAAGTGAATAGCATCCTTTACGATTTGAGCAATTTCTTTTTCCTTAAACCAGGTTGGTCCATAGTCAGAAGCATCCAGCAGTCTATCAAATTTGCCAAAATAAATTGATTGCATTTTTTTGTACTTCTCCTGCTGTAATGATTTATTTGAAATACCAGCAATTTCTTTGAGTTGTTTTTCTCTTTCACCTTTCAATTTTTTAATTACTTCAACAGGCAGAGAACCACTTAATCTGTAAGTTACAAAATAATTGTAACCAGGCGGCTGGTAATGAGGCAGATTTCTTTTGTAGTAAGTTTTGAAATTTTTCATCTCAAGTTGCTGTTGTGTCGAATCAGAGATTCGACCTACAAAATATGTTTTGTTCCGCAGCGCGGGCAGAAGAGTTCCTTCTTCTTAAAATCAGGTGGGATTTTAATCTTTAGTCCGCAGGAACAATTGATAAAAGAGTAATGATTCACTTTCATCATTATATCACCCGTATCTCTTTTAGTTTGTTTTTTTAAACCTAATGCAGCAGGAATTACAGTTGATTCTTTCAATCCGATCTTCGTTTGATCTGCTAACCCTGATGAAGGAATGAGTGACACTTGTCCTCTTTTTACTTTGTTGAAAGCATTTTGATAATCGACATAGTTAGCCCCTCCCGAAATGCTTCTGAGAATTCTTATTCGTTCAGTTATCGGAGGATGCGTACTGGTGAGATTATTTAGCTTCTGACCTTTAGATTTCAGAGGATTAACAATGTACATCGGTGCAGTTACTTTGTTAGCCGTTTTAAGTTGAATAGTTGAATCGCTTATTTTCTCAAGCGCTGAAGCAAGTCCTTCAGGATATCTTGTGTAGCGAACAGCAGATGCGTCAGCCAGATATTCTCTTTTTCTTGAAATGGCAAAGTAGAGAAGCCGGGCGAGTATAGGCGCCAATATTGCGAATGCGATTGCAACGATCATCACTATCATCTGTCCCTGTCCGCTGCTCTTTGAGGACTTTGAATTGTATCTTCCACCACCGCTGAACCAGAGGCTCCGGAGAAATACTTCAGAGACAAGCACGATGCTGCCGAGCATAATTCCAGCAAATGTCATAAACATAACATCGCGATTTACAATGTGGGAAACTTCGTGAGCAACAACTCCCTGCAGTTCATCTCTGTTCAGCCTCGCAAGCAAACCTGCAGTAACCGCAACAGCACTGTTCTCAGGTTTCATTCCTGTAGCAAAAGCATTTGGAGCAGCATCATTGATGATATAAACTTTCGGCATTGCAGGTAGGCTTGCAGATATTTTCATCTCTTCAACAATATTGAATAGCTGCGGATGAACTTCCTTCGTTACTTCTTTTGCACCGCTTACTGCTAAAAGAATTTTGCTTCCACTGAAGTAACTAATCAACGACAATATTCCCCAGATAACAAATGCAAAGAAAATCCCGATGAATCCGCCGCCATCGGGATAATATGCACTACCGAAAAAGTAGCCGAGCAGCAGCAAAGTTATTCCAAGAGAGAAAAAGAGGATTAACGACTTACGCCTGTTTGCTTCAATTAATTCCCACATCAATTAGCTACCCCAATCTTCTTTCGTTTGCATGGATGTCCGCCTTTGGCGAGACCTCGCTTCGCGGGCATGAATGGATGATTGTATGTAATATTAAATCCATAAAAATTTATTGCTGCTTACTTTTAGTTATTAGTTGTTTGTTGATGGTTATGGTTTATTAGTTGCTGTTTGTCAGAACGAATAAACTAATTGACTAAAACTGAAAACTATCAAACCAAAACTAAAAACCATTAAACCAATGACTAACTTTTCAGAAACTAACCTTCGGTACTGCTCGTTCCTTCTCGTCTTCAACCTGGAAGAATTCTTCCTGTAAAAACTTGAACAAACCTGCGATAATGTTCGAAGGGAACATCTGGATTTTGTTATTATAGAACAGAACCTGGTCATTATAACTTTGTCTTGCAAAAGAAATTTTATTTTCAGTTGATGTCAGCTCTTCCTGCAGTGCAAGGAAGTTCTGGTTTGCTTTCAGGTCAGGATAATTTTCAACCTGAACACGAAGTTGTCCAAGTGCACCGCTCAACAAGCCTTCTGCCTGTGCCTTCTGACCAACAGTTGAAGCATCCATAGCCTGGCTGCGGTACTTAGTGATGTTTTCCATTATCTCACGTTCGTGCTTCATATAGCCTTTTACTGTTTCCAGCAAGTTCGGGATAAGGTCGTGTCTTCTCTTCAACTGAACATCAATCTGAGACCAGGCATTCTTCACCCTGTTCCTTAACTGAATCAGCGAGTTGTAAATAGAAATCACAAACAGGACAACGACTGCGATTACAATCAGCACTATTATTAAACCCGTCATTTATTTCCTCCGTTATTTTTTGATGAATTTTTGTGCCTGAGGCTCATCAGCCTCTGGCTGAGTTTTCAAACATTTCTGTTAAAAGATTGATTATTTTATTCCGCTTATTATCAGAACCGAACTCGACAACCTTCTTAAGCTCTCCTTTGTCGAACCAGATGCCGTGATTCTTCTTGCATTTATCAACCAGAACTTTTTCCTGCTCACCAATGTAGAATTTCAACATATGTTTTCCGCAAATCGGGCAGTCGGAGCTTTTTTCTTTTACAGCTGCAGCTTCTTGGAACAAATTTATAAGTCTGTTTCTCTCTTCATCAGTTTCAAGAAGCAATTCAAGCTCCCCAGCATCAAGCCATACTCCATCGCAGCTTGTGCAGTAGTCAACTTCTATCTGCTCAAGCTCGAGTACAACCAATGGTTCTTTGCAGACCGGGCAGTTCATCTTAATAAACCTCTCAATAAACTACTTTCTCCGACAAGAGATTCAATTTTTGAAAAAGGTATTTCCAGTTCGGTCGGGCCGAATGCATAAGCTGTAATTTCATAATTGTTGTAATAGAATACCAGGCTGCTGGCAGTTATCAGGAAATTATCATTCAGATAAAACTCATTATTCTCGAACCAGAATCCTGCCTCGCCAAGATCAGCATCAGCAGTAAGATTTTTTATTTTTCTGAACTGTTCTTCACCAATTTTAGTAAGTTCTTTTTGTTTACCACTATGAATGATTTCATCGAGCCTGATTTCTTCACCGTTAGTCAGATTATAATTTTTAAATGCAACAAATGTATTCGGGTGAGCTCCGCCTGTGTAAGAGTATTCCATAAAATCTACTGAGAAGATATTTCCTTTATTCAGCTTAACTTCTCCTGTTCTTTCAATAAACCACGATTGAAAAGCATCAGGGAATTCATTTATAAACGACTCGTACTCTTCAATGAAACCGGTCATCTGTGTATTAAAATCTGCCGCATCTGATCGATCACTTTCATTCATTGAAAAAAGTTTAGTGATTGACTTGTTGATTTTCTCCCTGACAATTTCATTTGAGAATGAAGTTATCTGTGGAAATTCAATTTTAATTTTCGCACAATTATCATCACGAACTCCATCGCAGCCTTCTGATTGTTTCTGATATGTAACAAGTTCGAACTTTAATGGGTTTTCTGCGGGTGGCTGACTACCGCAAGAAAATAGTACTGCAATCGCACTTGATGCTAAAATGATATAGGTAATATTCTTCATAATTCAGTTAGTTTTATAAACAATACAAAATAATTACGGCAAAAATAACCAAGTCCTGGAATATTTACATATTCAGAAATTTTATAAAGTCCTTGTTTAAATTCGTAAAGCCGATATTTATTAGATTAGGATAAAGGAAATAAAAATTATTGATTATGAATAAGAGGATTTACAATCGTAATGATCCTGAAATAACCCTTGAAAAAGATCAGGTTCATATCTGGAGTTTTGATCTCAATACAGTTATCCCAATCAATGATCAGTTTCAAAAAATTCTTTCAGATGATGAACTCATCCGTGCTGATAAATTCCATTTCGAAATTGACAAGAACAGATTTATCTGCAGCAGAGGTCTGCTTCGAAAATTATTGAGTCTTTATACAAGCATATCAGCAAAGGAAATCAGCTTTGAATTCAATGAGTATGGTAAGCCATCTCTATTAAAAAATCATAATAGTACTGATTTGCATTTTAATCTTTCACATAGTAAAAATTTTATGTCGGTTGGATTTACAAAGCATGCACTCATTGGAGTTGATGTTGAATTGATAAAACCGCTCAAAGATCACCTTGAAATTGCTAATAGATTTTTTTCTGACCCGGAGATAGAGCAGCTAAATTCTTTTTCGACAGATAAAATACTGGGTGGCTTTTATTACTGCTGGACAGCGAAGGAAGCGGTGATCAAGTTATCTGGTGAGGGACTTTCATATCCACTTAAAGATTTTGATGTTAAACTAAAAGAATTAAGCGTAGGCGAGAGTTACAGATTTAAAGTCAATTTAAAGAATAGAAGTGAGAATCTTTTTGTAGAGGTGTTCAGAATACAGGCAGACTTGTTTGGTGCCTGTGCTATGAACAAGGAAAATTTTGATATTCTGCACTGCAGTTTTGAGCAGGAAGAAAATTTATTTGATTATCTTTTTAATGAGCATTCGCGTTGATTACAGTTTATGAGTTGAGATCAAATTGCTGACTAATTTTTCAATATCGGGTTCCGCAATATTTGATTTACCAATCGGATCTTCGAAATCTTCAATACCCAGCAATGCCCTGATTGTATTGGCTACACCCTCTTTCAAAACATTAAGATTGTAGCCGCCTTCAAGGAAGAAAACAATTTTACCTGAACAAACATCTTCTGCACACTTTATAAGTTCTGTTGAAATCTGATTAAAACCGGTTAAACTAAGATTGAGGTTTGCAAGAGGATCATCCCAATGAGCATCGTAACCCGCCGAAACTAAAATTATATCAGGCTTAAATTTTTCCAAAGAAGGAATAACAACTTTTTCATAAACCATTTTGAATCCATTATCACCCACACCAGCCTGCAAAGGAATGTTAATAATTGTTCCTTCAGCAGCACCAGTTCCGATTTCTCTGATACTTCCTGTTCCCGGATAAAACGGATATTGATGCGAAGAAATAAAAAGAATGTTCGGGTCATCACCAACAAGTGCTTGAGTTCCGTTTCCGTGATGAACATCAAAATCAGCTATTGCAACTTTATTTATACCAGGTTGAGCCAGAGCAATTTTCGCAGCGATAGCAATATTTCCGAACAAGCAAAATCCCATTGACCGATTTGCAAGTGCATGATGCCCGGGTGGACGAAGTAATGCAAACCCGTTTTGAATTTCTCCATTTATAACTGCTTTTGTTAAATCAATTGAACAGCCAACTGCAGTTGCAGCGGCTTCAAAGGAATATGAATTTGTGTAGGTATCCGAATCTAAATACCCTCTTCCTTTTTCACAAAATTCTCTTACAGAATCAGAATAATTTTTGGGATGGCAAACTGCTATTTCTACAGTATCCACTGTTCGAGATTTTAGCATCTTTACTTTATCAAGCAAACTTTTCTCTTTCAATCCGTTCAAAATAGATTCAAGTCGTTTTGAATTTTCCGGGTGCCCTGATTGATCATGCTTCAGGAAAATCGGGTCGAAAGCTATTCCTGTATTAGAGTCATTCATTTAAAAATTATCCTTAATTGCATATAAAAATAACAAAACTTTAGGTCTTCGATATTTCAATTTCCATCACTCCCTTTAGTGAGAAAAAAAAACTTAATCTTAGTTACAAAGTAAGCTTGACTCTGATTTATTTTCTTTTTAGCTTGAGATGAGATTTATAGTAACCCTTTATATATGAGATATTGATTTGCTTCTTTGATAGTTAGGGTGTTATAACTTACTTCCTTAGCTTATAAAAAAAGTTAATTGCTAAAATTTTAATTGGATATCAATCAGTTTTATTCGATCAACTTAATTAACATAATACAAACTAAATAAAGGAAGATGCTATGAAAAACCTCTTTACCTTTCTTCTGCTCGTGTTCTTTTCATTTGGGAGTTTGAGCTTAAACCTGGCTCAATCAGAATTTGATCCACCGTACACAGATGATCCATTCATATTGTTTGCAAATCCCGGTCCTGCAAATAACGGTGGATCACCTAACTGGGGCATATTTTTCAACCTTATTGCATCCCCGACACACTACGTTACACTATCGCAGATGACAACCGCAAGCACTGCTGCTGCAAGCGCAACATTTAGCGTGGATTTTTACTCCAGAGCAGGTAATGCACTTGGCGGTCCGGTAGGGTCTGGACCAGGAAGTTCACCAGCGGGATGGACTAACCATGGAAATTTTCCCGTAACACAAGGTCCGGTTGGCAGTGGAGTCTCTTTGCTTTTTTCAATACCTGCTATCACTATTAATCCTGGAGACACATTGGGTGTTGCTATGGTCTTCTTAGGTGTAGGTCCACGCTATTTTGGTACCGGGACTCCTCCTTATGGTACCTATTCAAATACCGGTCTTACATTAGTTACGGGAGATGCACGCACTGTCCCTTTCACACCCAGCGGAAGTTTCTTCACTTCGCGTGAACTGGTTGGTGAAATTCATTATGATGCTGTAGTTCCGGTAGAACTTGTTTCTTTCAGTGCATCTGTTTCCCTGAATGACGTTGAACTAACTTGGGCAACAGCTACTGAGATAAATAATCAGGGATTTTATATTGAAAGGAAATCTGCTGCAAGTGAATGGGCTAATGTTGGCTTCGTTGATGGCAATGGCACGTCCACTGAAACCAGATTTTATTCTTTCACTGATAAAAATGTCAGTCAGGGTATTCACTCATACAGACTAAAACAAGTTGACTTTGATGGTACTTTCAGATACTACGAACTATCCAGCGAGGTGGAAGTCGGAACTCCACAAGTTTATTCTCTATCGCAAAATTATCCGAACCCGTTTAACCCAGCCACAAAAATCAACTGGCAGATTAAAAATGATGGGTTGGTTACGATCAAAGTATTTGATCAGCTGGGAACAGAAGTCGCTACATTAGTGAATGAGGAAAAACCTGCAGGTGCTTATGAAATAGAGTTCAATGCATCTTCATTAGCTTCAGGTGTGTATTACTACCGTATTACTTCAGGCAGTTTCGTTGATACGAAGAAGATGATTCTGATGAAGTAATTAGCTGATTGCTCTTTAAAGATAATCCCACTCGATTTAATTTGAGTGGGATTTTTTTTGAAAATAAATAAAAGAAAAAGCCCAAGATACATTCCGGGGCTTTGTTCAGCTCCGCAGGTAGGACTTGAACCTACGACTCCCTGATTAACAGTCAGGTGCTCTAACCAACTGAGCTACTGCGGAATTTGTTAAAATTGAGGGTCAAATTTAACCACTCACCCGACACATGTCAAGAATTCTTTTCGGTAGATTTTCCTCTTAAGTCCTGACTTCTTAACGGGAAATTAATCCTCAAGATTATTGATTGAACATTCATTTTGAGCATCCATAACATCACATCCTTTTTATATTCTAACCTGATAGATATAACGTCAATTTCGACGAAGAAAATTTTTAATAACAAATTTTTTATAGAATAGATATCTTGTTTATTCCCACCCAGAAATAATTACAGGGAAAAATTTCGCGGCGTCAAAAATTGTTTTATCATGTTATTGTTCTAATGATTAAAAATTTTTCCATAATGAATATTTTAAAAATATTTCCGACAAAGATGTCTTTTAAAGTTTTCTCTTTGAGACACTATGTGATGCTATTTATTGGTGGTATATCAGTTGAGTAAAAGATTGCAGCACAAATAAGCAAGAAAAAATTTTCGTTCTTCCTATCTCGACTCAACCACAACCACCATATACCGGCTTCGCCAGGAGCCGGTTTTTTTATTTTGCGCCTTTTATTAAATAGTTGAATTTTATTTTATTTTTATTTAAGTCAACAGTGTAAATTAAATTTTTATATAACAGCTTAAACATTTCTGGTGAAATTGAAACTCGCAGGTTTCTGCTTCGGCTTATTACTTATTCTAACGGCATCAAAGATTTCTTCTCAAACCGGTACCTATACATTGTCAGGATTTGTTAAGGATGCAACAACCGGCGAAGCTCTTGTGGGAACTAATATTCTTCTCTATGATGATTCACTAAACCTAAATCAGCCACCTGTTACCGGAACTGCAACAAATAGGTTTGGATACTATGCGATACCTTCACTTCAAATAAAAAAATACGTTTTAATTTTCCGTCATATCGGATATAAAACCGCGATAAGAGAGGTTTCTATTTCAGGATATACTCCATCTGAGTCTTTTTCAGTTGACATGGTTTCCGAAGACATTCAGCTTAAGGAAGTAATAGTCGAAGGAGAAAGACCGGAAAAAATTCTTACCAGCACGATTGATATACCTCCTGACCTGTTATCAAATTTGCCAACTCTGACCGGAGAGATAGACCTCTTTAAATCACTTGAAATGCTTCCGGGAGTTGGTAAAGGTTCTGAAATTTCAAGCGGGCTTTACATTAGAGGTGGTTCACCTGACCAGACTCTGACATTAGTTGATGGAACAATTCTTTATAATCCAGCCCATTTAGGAAACATCGCCAGCACTTTTAACTCAACAGCTTTGAGTGATATACGATTGATTAAAGGAGCTTTCCCCGCTGAATATGGTGCGAGGTTATCAAGTGTCCTCGATGTAAAACTCCGATCCGGTTCAAAAGAACGGGAAAAAGGAATTGTTGGTCTCGGAATGATTAATTCTTTTGCAGCATTTGAAGGTCCGCTTGACAGTAACTCTACATACCTTGTTTCAGGACGCTATATGTATTATGACATCATTCAGAAAAACTTTGATGCTGAAAGTACTGTACCTCGTTATAATTTTTATGACGTAAATGGGAAAGTCAATCTTTCCATAACAGAAAAAAGCATTCTTGCGATCAGTGCTCTATACAGCAAAGATCATGCTTACAGTCCACCGGCAATAAAAGACAATGACTACGATATTGAGTGGCGAAACGTTAATCTCAGCCTGAACTGGCTGCAAATAAATACAAGATCACTTCTCCTTAATTCAATTGTCAGCTATATAAATTACGAATTCACATCAAAGATCGGTGTTGATCCATCAACATTAAGTTCTTACACATACTTTTCAAATACGAACTTAACAGATCTGTATTTCAGGCAGAATGCTGAGATAAGATGGCACCAGGATCATTTATTTAAAACCGGGATTGACCTTGCTTTGCACAATTATGATGTTCTTTACAGCGATGTTTACACTGAGGCACTTGAGAAAGATCCTTACGCGGGTACAGATATTACCGCAGTTGAAGCAGCCTGGTATTTGCAAGCTGAATCACAGTTTGGTTCAAGATTGAGTGCGAATTATGGCGGACGCTTTTATTATTTCGGATCGACTCGATATTTCAACTTTGAACCAAGGATCTCTGTTGCATATAATTTTACATCTAACATAATTATGAAGGGCGCATTTGCAATTGCTCATCAGTTTCTTCACCTGATTGAAAGAAACGATATTACTCTGCCTACAGATCTGTGGTATCCATCCACTAAAAATATCAAACCAAGCTATTCAACGCAATATGTTTTGGGTTTCGATACTTATTGGTTCGATCAATCGTATGCTTTTTCTGTTGAAGGTTTTTATAAGGATATGCAAAGCCTGTATGAATTTAAAAGTTCAATTGAACTTGATCCTTTTGATGATTCAATTGAAGATCAATTCACAGAAGGAAAAGGAGAAGCATACGGTGTTGAGTTTTTCCTGAACAAACGGAAAGGAAATCTTTCTGGCTGGATAGGCTATACTTTATCGTGGTCCAAGCGTCAGTTTGATGAGTTGAATGGCGGGAAAGTTTTTTATCCGCGATATGACCAGAGACATGATTTTTCAATAGTTCTTACATACAAAATCATTGACGACCTGAACATTGGAGCTACCTGGGTTTATGCAACGGGTCAAAGATATACTCTTCCTCCGGGGCAATATATATTTGATCCTGTAGGAACCGGCGGAGATCCGCAGATTCAATTTAACTACAAGGGTATCAACACAGAAATGTTTCCTGTTTATACTAAGCTTGATGTAAATCTCAACTACTCTTTCAAATGGCTGAACACAAATTTTGAGACTTACCTTACTCTATACAATGTTTACAACCGACAAAATGCTTTTGCTCAGTACGTGGTTCTGTTAGAAAATGAGGAAGGAGAACAAATCCCGGTACTAAAAAGAATCAGCTTGTTTCCATTTATACCATCTGCAGGAATTGCAGTTAAATTTTAATTAAAGAATGAAACGATTATTAAAAATACTTTTCGTTTTAACATTGATCACAATTTCAGGATGTGAGAACGAAGAAATACTGACTCCTCAATTTGAGTACGAAGAATATATTGTCGTTCAAGCAGAGATTCAGGCAAACAGATATTTCCCCGCAGTGAGATTTACAAAGACGCTTCCACTCGGTATTCCGTACAGAATAGAAGATGCCGAGTTAAAAGATGTAACAGCTTATCTAAAAAGAAATGGAGTCCAAATTATACCGCTGGTTTACACTAGTCAGGGCTTATATAAACCACTATACGATCTCTTCGTAGTTGAAGGAGAAACGTATGAACTGTTTGCGATGCGCGATGAGACTTACATTTACAGCATCACGCGAATTCCGTATAAACCTGAAATTACGAATCCTTATTATAACTCAAGCACTTACAGCATTAACGCAAATGTGAATGCTAAAGAAGGAGAAGTGTATGCAGCTTTGTGGATAGTAACAACCACTCCTGCTGTCAAAGCTAATGATTATTACGCTGTGTTTTCAGCGGCTCCCGGCTCGAATGTAGTCGTTGCAACTTCTCCCCTTCCGCAACAATACAGAGGCGGAAACTATTCCGGCTTAAGATACATACAAGTAAATTCTTTTGATCAATCTTTTGAAGCGTACTTCAATTCAAGAACATCAGGCAGTGAGATTACTGATCCATTTGTGCAGGGTGGAGGTGAGATAGTCTGGAATGTTCAGGGAGAAAAAACGATCGGCTTATTCATTGGTGTATCGCGGGGTATACCACAACTAGTATTTTAAGAAATGAAAAAATTATTACTACATATACTATTTGTATCCGTCTTCATACTTCTTAATAGCTGTGTTGAAGACAATGTAGCACCGCCCTTCACAGGACAATTGAATCCGGCAGCAGAGATGCTCGTTTACTTTGAAAGTCAGGGAGATTTTGTAAACAGTAGCTTAGCTCCGGCTTTGATTGATGCTCAGGAAGTATTTTCAAATTTATCCGGCTATTTGATAATTGATTTAAGAAGTAATTCAGATTTTCAGAATGGACATATTGAAGGTGCTGTAAATATTCTTAATGATAGTCTATATAATTTTATGAAAAGTATTGATGCTGGTTCTTATCCCAAAATAATTTTAGTAAGCAAGAACGGGCAAAGCTCTGCGTACTTTGCGTGTTTGTTACGGCTTGCAGGTTACGGGAACGTTTACACTTTGAACTACGGAATGGCAAGCTGGAATTCTGATTTTGCGGATGTATGGTATAGTGCAACCGGCGACCATCCTGACCTTGCTCAATTCACAAATGAGGTTTATCCTAAATATGATTATTCTGCCCTTCCGTTAATTTCGTTTGATAATCCGGGTGCTTCTATACAATCAAGAGTTGAAGAAAGAATACAAAAAACATTTAATGCAGGTTTTACGTTTGTCCCGAACCTGCCTTCAGCTTTTAACAATTACATTGTCTGTTATGGAAGCGATAAACTTTACTTTGCTCCGATGTTTTTTGGTGAGCTTGGTCATCTTGCCGGAACAGTATCCTATCTTGATTCTCCTTTCTTCGAATTCCGAAGCATGAATTATCTGCAGACTCTGCCTACGAATAAAACAATTTATATCTACGACTATAACGGACAGCTAAGTGCCTGTATAGCTGCTTATCTGCAGGTTTTGGGATATGATGCGATTACAATACTTTATGGATATAACCAGATATTTTACAGCAGGATGATTGATGAACCGGATTTGCTGGAGTATGCTTTTTCTTCGCTTAAGATTTATAGCTTCCCTTATGTCACAGGAAATTGAAATAAAAAATGCCCGCATTACACGGGCATTGTATCTTTGAAATTTTTATTTATTGTTCAGGAAATAATCTTCGATTCCTTCAATCGTCTTGTCATCGCAATAAAGAAACCGATTACCATTATTGCAACACCTGCCCAAACAAGATTAACAAACGGCTTTATGCTAGCACTAACACTTAAAACTTCGATAGTTTCTTTCTGAGTTGTCGTGGTTTGAGTTTCGCTGCCATCCAATGATGACAATGCAATGTCAATTTTTCCCGCGACGAGATTTTCTAATTCAATTTTTAAGTTCATTTCTTTGAATTCGAATGAAGTGAATTCAACATTTTTATCTTTTTCTTTTCTGAGTAATTCAATCTCTGTTTTCTTTCCGTCTTTTTCAATTTCAAGAACGGCTCCTATTTGAAAATCCTTTTTTTCACTCATCATCTGCATTGTTTCAGCCGCCATATTAAAATCTATAAATGTGATTTTCGCTCCTCCGAAAGAAGTTGTATCACCTTTCTCAAGTGAAATATGATTATGTGAGTGCTGACTCTGAGTTTGTCCACCCTCATCATAACCTAGAGGAGCAAAATAAATATCTCTTGTAAGAAGAGTAAGAATAGCAGGCTCACGTACTATGCTGTTAT
>Ga0209498_1000619_pt1 | contig 22040 bp, 17 predicted proteins | sample WalLakDeSediment_FD_184131 | JGI IMG/M metagenome (GOLD analysis project Ga0209498, IMG submission 184131) | Lake sediment microbial communities from Walker lake, Nevada to study Microbial Dark Matter (Phase II) - Walker Lake 11/02/13 Deep... | ecosystem: Environmental > Aquatic > Freshwater >...
CGGACCGGAGGCGGACGCGCCGAGACCGGTCTCCTGTCCGTTCAGCCGTGTCCGTCGGGCTCGGGATTGGCGTCGGTGGCCAGATCCAGCGCCATGACCACCGCGTCCTCCGTGGGCTTCTGATAATACCGGGGTCGGCGTCCCACGGGAACAAACGCCCGGTCTTCGTAGAGGGAGCGGGCCGCCCCGTTGGACTCCCGCACCTCCAGGAAGACCCGCTCCACTCCACGGAAGGCCGCCTCGGCCAGCAGGTCGTCCAGGAGAAAGGCGCCGCCGCCGCGCCCCCGGTGGGACGGCACCACCGCCAGGTTGGCGAGCTCGGCCTCGGGACCCACCCACCAGAGAACGCCATGCCCCACCACCTCCCCTCCGACCTCCAGCACCTTGAAACAGACCGTATCCCGGCCCAGAAGCGCGTCGAAGGTGGTCCGACTCCAGGGCGTGGAAAAGCACGACCGCTCCGTCGCCAGGACCTGCTCAAGGTCCTGGCGGGTGGCGGGCCGCACCCTGCCGGGAAAGCCGGAAAAAGCGGGAGCGGCAGGGTCAACCGGACCGAGCGACTCGCCGACGCTCAACGGACTGCGTCCTCGGGAGCGTCGACGGGAGCGTCGACGGCGGCCTCCCGCTCGGGCTGCGAGGAACGGAGGTAGTCCGGCTCCCACCGGGATCCCGCGGGCTCGGGACGCCGGTCCCCGTGCAGGTCGAGGAGGCGAAGGAGTCCCTCCGCCAGCGGAAGGCCCGCCGGATAGGGGAGGATCCGATGGTCGTGCGCCTCCAGGATCTCGGCATGTCGGTGGGCTCCATCCCCACAGAGGAGGAGCCGGGGAGGGAGGTCCAGGTCGAGGAAGGCGTCGAGCGTCAGGGCCATGGGAGGGAAGATCTCCTCCACCCCGCCGCCCTCGGGGGCGAATCGCCAGCAGCCACCGTAGAGACGCTCCCCCCGGGCATCGAAGAGCACGAAGCGGGGCCATCCCGAGGCCTCTTCCGAAAGCTCGAGGGTGGTCTCCGGGCGCCCCGTGGCGGGGCTTCCCGGCTGTGCCGCCCAGCCTTCCCATCCGCGGGGCTCCACGCCGTGGGACGCCGCACCGGCCGCCAGGGACGAGAAGGTCCAGAGAGGGATGCGAAGGGCATGCGCGAGCCCCCGGGCCGTGGCCGCGGCAATCCGGACCCCGGTGAAGGAGCCCGGCCCGCGCCCCACCACCAGACCGGCCAGATCCCGGGTGCGCACGCCGGCCTCCTCCATCGCCTCCCTGATTCCCGGAACGAGGAGGGCTGCCTGCCGACCGCGCTCCGGCAGGAAGCGGCGAGTCAGCTGGAGGCCGTCCACCTGGAGGCCGTCCACCTGCACCGCAACCGAACCCAGGCCCCCGGAGGTGTCGAAGGCCAGGAGGGGTCCCCGGCTCCCGGGGCCGTCGGTGGGCCGGGTCATGAACGCTCCAGCGAGACGGGGAAGCCGGGGAGGTGGGGCGGGGATCCCACCCGGTGGACTTCCACCACCCGGACGGAGGGCTCGCCCCGGGGAACCGACAGCTCGATATCCCACCGGTCCTCGGGGAGGTGCCCGGCCGCCCGCTCGGGCCACTCCACGAGGACGATCTCCTGCCCCACCCCCAGCTCCTCCCATCCCAGTTCCCAGAGTTCTTCCGGCTGGCGAAGCCGGTAGAGGTCCAGGTGCACCACTTCGGCACCCCCCTCCCCCTCGTAGCGGAAGAGCAGGTTGAAGGTGGGAGACGGCAGGGGACCTGCGATCCCGGCCCCCCGGGCCACGGCCCGGGCCAGCACGGACTTTCCGGCCCCCAGGGGACCGCGGAGCCCCAGGAAGACGGGGGTCTCCACCTCGGCACCGATCCGGTGTCCCCACTGGATCAGTTCCTCCTCGGTGAGGATCATGCCCCCCCCTTCCCTGCGCCCAGGCGGACCCGGAGTTCGAAGAGTTCGTCGCGAAGGAGGGCGGCCCGCTCGAAGTCGAGTCCCTCGGCCGCGGCCTCCATCTCGGCCTCGAGCTGCTTCACCCGCTCCTCGTCGTTGACCTCGTCCTGGTAGGAAGCCGCCGCCTCCGCCACCCGGGCCAGCTGCCCCGGCGTACCCGGAGGAGGGCCTTCCCGGGCGTCGGCCACCCGGGTGGAGAACTGGATCTCCTGGATGCTCTTCCGGATGGTCTCGGGGGTGATTCCGTGCTCGAGGTTGTGGGCGACCTGGATCTCGCGCCGGCGCTCTGTCTCCTCAAGGGCCTGGGCCATGGAGGCGGTGACCCGGTCCGCGTAGAGGATGGCCCGCCCCCGGGAATTCCGGGCCGCGCGCCCGATGGTCTGGATGAGGGACCGGGCATTCCGGAGAAATCCCTCCTTGTCCGCATCCAGGATGGCCACCAGGGAGACCTCGGGAAGATCCAGCCCCTCCCGGAGGAGGTTGATTCCCACCAGGACGTCGAACATCCCCAGGCGGAGCCCCCGGAGAATCTCCATGCGCTCAATGGTTTCGATGTCCGAATGCATGTACCGCACCCGCACCCCCACCCCCTGCAGGTATTCCGAAAGATCCTCGGCCATGCGCTTCGTCAGGGTGGTCACGAGAACCCGCTCCCCCGCGGCCTCCCGCTCCCGAATCTCCCGGAGGAGATCATCCACCTGGCCCTTCACGGGCCGGACCTCCACCTCGGGGTCCACGAGCCCGGTGGGGCGAATGATCTGCTCCACCACCACGCCACCCGAGAGCTCCAGCTCCTTGTCCGCCGGGGTGGCGGAAACGAAGACGGCCTTCGGGACCAGGGCTTCCCACTCCTCGTAGGTGAGGGGTCGGTTGTCCAGCGCCGAGGGAAGCCGGAAGCCGTGCTCCACCAGGGTCAGCTTCCGGGATCGGTCCCCCTTGTACATTCCCCCGATCTGTGGAAGGGACTGGTGCGACTCGTCCACGATCATGAGCCAGTTATCGGGAAAGTAGTCCAGGAGACACGAAGGCCGGTCCCCGGTCTCCCGTCCCGCCATGTAGCGGGAGTAGTTCTCGATCCCCGGGCAGGTGCCGATCTCCAGCATCATCTCCAGGTCGAAGTTCGTCCGGGATTCGATGCGCTGGGCCTCCAGGAGCCGGCCGTGCCGACGAAACTGCTCCACCTGCGCCTCCATCTCGGCCCGGATCAGGGGAGCGGCCTGCTCGATGGTGCGACGGTGGGTGACGTAGTGGGAGGCCGGGTAGATGGCGGTGCGCTCGAGCTGGGTGATGAACTCGCCGGTGAGGGGATCGAAGCGGGTGATCCGCTCCACTTCGTCGCCCCAGAACTCGATGCGGATGGCCTGCTCCTCGTAGGCCGGGAGGACTTCCACCGTGTCCCCGCGTACCCGGAAGGTGCCCCGCTCGAAGGCGATGTCGTTCCTCCGGTACTGGATTTCCACCAGCGCCCGAAGGAGGTCGTCCCTCCGCATCTCATCCCCCACCTCCATCTCGAACATCAGGCTCCGGTAGTCCTCCGGGTTCCCCAGGCCATAGATGCTGGAGACCGAAGCCACCACCACCACGTCCTCCCGTTCAAAGAGCGAGGAGGTGGCGCGGAGCCGAAGCCGGTCGATGTCCTCGTTGATGGCCGAGTCCTTCTCGATGAAGGTATCGGTGGCCGGGACGTAGGCTTCGGGCTGGTAGTAGTCGTAGTAGGAAACGAAGTACTCCACGGCGTTCCGGGGAAGGAGCTGCTTGAGTTCCCCGTAGAGCTGGGCCGCCAGCGTCTTGTTGTGGGACATGACGAGGGATGGACGGCCGTACTCGGCGATGACGTGAGCCATGGTCAGCGTCTTCCCCGTTCCCGTGGCCCCGAGGAGGGTCTGGAACCGGTCACCCCTGCGGAGCCCCTCGGTCAGCTCCCGGATCGCGCGGGGCTGGTCTCCCTTCGGTGAGTACGGCGCCTCGACCTGGAAGGCGGGCATCAGGAGCCCTCGAACTCCAGGAGATCCGAGTCGCCCAGGGACTCCCGGCGTTCCACGGTGATGACTCCCTTCACCCGGGAGATCCCCTTCACCACCCGGTTCAGGTGAGGCAGGTCCTGCACCTCGACCACGAACTCGCCCACCATGCCGTCGTCGGAGGAGCGGATGTCGGCGTGCTGGATGTCCGTGCCCGTCTCGGAAATGGCCTTGGCGATGTCCGACAGGAGGCCCCGGCGGTCCGTACCCCGGGTGAAGAGTTTCACGAAGAAACGCTCGCCGGACTCCGCCGTCCATTCAATCTCGACGCGCCGCTCCGGATCCCGCGAGAGGTTCAGCACGTTCGGGCAGTCCTTCCGGTGGATGGAAACCCCCCGGCCAGCCGTGACGTACCCGATGACGTCGTCGCCCGGGACCGGCTGGCAGCACTGGGAGTAGCGAACCAGGAGGCTGTCGAGCCCCTGGATGCGAACCCCCTTGTCGGATTTCCGGATCTTCCGCGCCATCTTCCGGAGAGGGGACTCGGCCTTGCGCTCGGCCTCTTCCACCCTGGCCTTGGGCACCACCTCCCGAACGACGGCGGCCGGTCCGATGTCACCGCGTCCGAGGCCGGCATAGACGTGCTCCCAGTCCGGGTAGCCCAGCGTCTCGGCGGCCTCGGCCAGGACCCCGTCGGCGGGGAGGGACGTCCTGAGCTTCTTCAGCTCCCGGTCCAGGAACTCCTTTCCGAGCCGGACGGACTGCTCGTGCTCGGCCTGGCGGATCCACTGCCGGACCTTCTGGCGGGCCCTGGACGTCTTGACGAAGGCCAGCCAGTCCCGGGAGGGGGTCTGACGCTGCGAGGTGAGGATCTCGACGGTGTCGCCGTTGCGAAGTTCCCGGGAAAGGGGCGCGATCCTTCCGTTCACCTTGGCCCCGGCACAGTGGAGCCCCACCTCGGTGTGGACCGCGAAGGCGAAGTCGATGGGCGTGGCCCCCACCGGAAGCTGCCGGACCTCGCCCTTGGGCGTGAAGACGAAGATTTCGCCCAGGAAGAGATCCATCCGGAGGAACTCCATGAATTCCTCGGGCTCGGCCGCCTCCTGCTGCCACTCCAGAACCTGCCGGAACCAGGAGAGGGCCTCGTCGAAGTCGTCGGGGCGCCCCCCCCCCCGAGAGCCTGGGGCTACCTCCGCCTGGCCACCATCGGCCGATCCAGTGGCCGAGGTCGGCGGAGCCGCGCCCTCCTTGTACCGCCAGTGGGCGGCGATCCCCTGCTCCGCGGTCCGGTGCATTTCCTCCGTTCGGATCTGCACCTCGTAGCGCCGCCCCCCCGGACCAAAGACCGTGGTATGGAGAGACCGGTACATGTTGGACTTCGGCGTGGCGATGTAGTCGTGGAATCGCTCCTGGATCGGTGTGTACTTCGAGTGAATCAGACCCAGGGCGCCGTAGCAGCTCTGCACGGAGTCGGTGATCACCCGCATGGCCATGAGGTCGTAGATCTCCTCGAACGGCTTTCCCCGCCGGGTGATCTTCCGGTAGATGGACCAGAGATGCTTGGGTCGCCCCGTGACCTCGGCGGGAATGCCGGCGCCGCGAAGAAGCTCTTCCATGGGACGCTGCATCTCGAGAATCTGCCGCTCCCGCTCCTTGCGGCGCTGCTGGACCAGCGCCCTCAGCTCCTCGTACTCCTCGGGTTCGAGGAACTTGAAGCAGAGATCCTCCAGCTCCCACTTGACCTGGGCCATCCCCAGGCGGTGGGCCAGGGGAGCGTAGATCTCCCGGGTCTCGAGGGCGATGCGGCGCCGCTTTTCCGGTCGAAGATGTTCCAGCGTCCGCATGTTGTGGAGGCGGTCCGCGAGCTTGATCAGGATGACGCGGGCATCCTCTGCCATGGAGAGGAGAAGCTTCCGGTAATTCTCGGCCTGTCGCTCGGTGTGGGACCGGAACTCCACCTTCCCGATCTTCGTGACCCCGTCGACAATGGCCGCCACATCCTTGCCGAACTGTTCCTCCACGTCGGCCAGGGTGAACTCCGTATCCTCCACCACGTCATGGATCAGGCCGGCCACGATGGAGTCGGAGTCCAGGCGAAGCTGACCGAGGATCGTCGCCACTTCCACCGCGTGGTTCACGAAGCTCTCGCCCGAGGCCCGCGTCTGCCCCTGGTGAGCGGACTCCGCGAGCGCGAACGCCTTCTGGATCCTCGCCACGTCGAGACGACCGACATACGCCTCCAGTTCCCTCGCCAGGGGGCGGGGGAGGTCCCGGATCGTGGAGGAGCCGGGTTCGGCGACGTTGGGCAAGGTGGAAGACATGGTGGAATGGGTACCCGGAGGCGGCGCTGGTGCTCCCCGGCCGGTGGGTTCGGGGGATGCAGGGGGCCGCCACGGCCTTCGCCGAACAGGGCCGCCCCTCCCCGAAGATAATGAGGTGGACCGGATGGCGCGTCCCCCGGGAGTCCCGGGGTGACCGCAGTCCGCGCGTGGGTGATCCTGAGCGCATGTGGGGGTGATCGTGGCTCACAGGGGGGCGATCGCGGGCGCAGGGGTGGCCCGCCCGGGCGTCAGCTCCCGCCCACCGAGGTCCCCATCGAGAGGGGACGGGGGTACCGGATGGGGCCCAGGGGCGTGTCCACCGTGGGCGTGGCATCCAGCCGGATCGCCACCGGCTGCCCCCCTACTCCGGCCAGCCCGGCGGCCAGGTTCACCAGGTCCCGGGCACTCCCTTCGAAGAACTCCAGCAGGTCGAGCCGGATCTCGACAGGGACCCGGGTGGCCTGACCGGAAGGAAGGACGAACGCCTGGGAAAGGCCTCCCCCCACGGTCCGCCTCCCCTCGAGGAAGAGGTCCCAGTCCAGCCCCACGAGGCGGGCCTCGGGGTTCTCCGGTGGATTGTCAGCCCGGACATTCAGCGTGAGTTCCAGCGGGAGAGCCCCCCGGGCCAGGGCCGTCCCCACGCGGAGGGCATCCAGGGCGGAGAGGTCGTCGTAGCCTTGAACCCGCGTGAGGTCGACGCCGGCAAGCTCCACGCGGCCCACGCTTTCGAGGTCGAAGTCCACCTGCGTGAGGGCGAGGACCGAGGCCAGGGTCGCGCATCCCGACAGGGCGCCGGCCACGGCCAGGAGGAAGACCGTGGCGGGTCCCGTTCGCCAGGCAAGCCGCCGAAGTCGGGGAGCGGGGGGGCGAGTTCGCATGGAAGGGAGCTCCAGAAGAAGGGATCCAGGGGTGGAGGGCCCGGACGCACCGGTTTCACCCGCCTGGCCACTCCGAGGTTCCCGGTCCCGCCCCCGGCGGCCCCGGGGGCGACGGATTCAGGGCACGCGGGGCGGGATCGTGCTCCACCCCGGATCGCCCATCACCACGTGGTCCAGAACCCGGATGCCCAGGATGTCGCCCGCGTCGGTCATCTGCTGCGTCACCCGGTGGTCCTCCGGGGATGGGGCGGCGTCGCCCGAGGGGTGGTTGTGGACGAGGATCACGGCAGAAGCGCGGGCCTCCAGGGCCGGCGCGAAGACCTCCCGCGGGTGCACGAGGGAGGCGTCCAGGATCCCGCGACTCACCATGTGGATGCCCAGGACCCGGTGACGTGTGTTCAGGACGACGACGTGGAACTCCTCGTGGGCCAGGCCCCGAAGGCGCGGCGCCATGAGCCGCACCACGTCCTCCGGTCCCCGAAGGCGCGACACATCCCCCCCGGGCTCGGCGGCGGCCCGGCGGCCCAGTTCCAGTGCTGCCACCAGACGATCCCGGGCGGCGCACCCGATGCCACATCCCCGGAGCCCCGCTGCATCAAGCCGGAGGAGGGAGCCCTGGGAGGTCTCGAGAATCTTCCGGGCCACCCGGAGGCCCCGGGCGCCATGAAGCCCCATGACCCGGGCCAGGAGTTCCGGGGTGGAGCGGGGGTCCCGGGGGCCGCGTGGTATCGTCATGCCCGGGAATCTCACCGTCGCCCATCAGCAGGACATCAATACGCCCCCCTGCGTCCCCATCCCTGCGCCACCAAGGCGCAGGCCTCCATGCGCGCGCCGACGGCAGCGCAGCGTCCGCTCTGCCTCCGTTGCGTCAGCTGCCCCGCCCGTGGCACTTCTTGTACTTCTTGCCGCTCCCGCAGGGGCAGGGGTCGTTCCGGCCCGGTTCGTCGGGGGCCGTGACCGGCTCCTGCGAAGCGCCGGCGCTGCTCCCCCGATTCGTCTGGAGGGTGGCCGGGTCCGGTCCCCCTCCGGAGGCCATGGCCGCCGCCGCCGCTCCGCCCATGGAGGTCCCCGCAGAGTCGCCCGGAGACTCGGTCCGGGCCGAGGAGGCGATCCCCATGGGGTCCAGCCGGGCCCCGCGGGGATCCCGCTGGGGGCGACGGACCGCTGCGGCCCCTCCCCCGCTCTCGGGGCCCGCCGGGCCGGAGTAGGCCAGGCGCTGGGGCTGACGGGGCTGCGGCTGGGGTGCCCCCACCTGTGCCCGGTAGAAGAGGGAGGTCACCGTCTTCCGGATGTCCGTCATGAGGTCCACGAACATGTCGTAGGCCTCCTTCTTGTACTCGATGAGCGGGTCCTTCTGCCCCCACCCGCGGAAGGAGATGGAGGCCTTGAGCGAGTCCAGATCGTAGAGATGGTCCTTCCACTTGTCGTCGATGACGGAGAGGAGGATCCAGCTCTGGATGCGCTCGGAGAACTCCCCGAAATCCTCCAGCTTCCGCTCGAACTGCGCGCGGGCCGCGGGGATGACCGCCTCCAGGACCTCGTCCCGATCCACGAAGTCCGAGGGATCGCCCTCGCGCTCCGGGAGGGTGTCCACCACCAGGAAGAGATCCATGAGAAGGCGGCGACGGAGCCCCACCATGTCCCATGCCTCGGGACGGACTTCAAGGTCCACGAACTCGTCCACCAGGACCCGGACGGCGGCATCCACCATCTCCCAGAGCTCGCCCTTCAGGTCCTCTCCTCCATCGAGGGCGAAGAGGCGGAGGTCATAGATCACCTCCCGCTGCTGGTTCATGACGTCGTCATAGTCCAGCAGCCGCTTCCGGGCCTCGAAGTTGTTGCCCTCCACCCGGCGCTGAGCCCGTTCGATGGACTTGGTCACGAGGCCGTGGGTGATAACCTCTCCTTCCTCCGCCCCCCACTTCTCCATGGCGTTGGCGATGCGCTCCGAACCGAAGAGGCGCATGAGGTCGTCTTCCAGCGAGAGGAAGAACTGGGAGGATCCAGGGTCGCCCTGGCGGCCGGCCCGCCCTCGGAGCTGCCGGTCGATGCGCCGGGATTCGTGGCGTTCCGATCCCAGGATCTGGAGGCCTCCGGGATCGATGAGATGGTCATCGCCCTTGGTGGCCAGGTCGGCCCACCGGCCCGGGTCCAGCGGAGGGAGCTCCTCCAGGTCCAGACCCTTTGCCTTGGCCCACCCCACGGTCCGGGCCTCGGTCACGCCGGCGCCCAGCTTGATGTCGGTTCCCCGGCCGGCCATGTTCGTGGCGATGGTCACCGCCCCGGGCTGACCGGCTGCCGCAATGACATCGGCCTCGCGGGCGTGCTGCTTGGCGTTCAGCACGTTGTGCTTGATGCCCCGCCGCTTGAGCATGCGCGAGAACGTCTCGGAGACGTCCACGTTCGTGGTCCCCACCAGCACAGGGAGCTCGAGCTTGTTCATGCGCTCGATCTCGTCCATGATGGCGTTGTACTTCTCCCGCTTGGTGCGGAAGATGAGGTCGTTTCGATCCTCCCGGACCACGGGCCGGTTCGTCGGAATCACGAGCACGTCCAGTCCGTAGATCTGGTGGAACTCGTTCTCCTCGGTCTCGGCGGTCCCCGTCATCCCGGACAGCTTGTCGTAGAGACGGAAGTAGTTCTGGATGGTGACGGTCGCCAGGGTCTGGGTCTCTCCCTTGACCTCCACCCCCTCCTTTGCCTCCACCGCCTGGTGAAGCCCGTCGCTCCAGCGGCGTCCAGCCATCTGCCGACCGGTGAACTCGTCAACAATGACCACCTGGCCGTCGTCGCTGATGATGTACTGCTCGTCGCGCTGAAAGAGGGCGTAGGCCTTGAGGAGCTGGTGGATCACGTGCATCCGCTCGCTCTTGCGGGCGAACTCCTGCTCCAGCGTCTCGATCTGCGCCTTCTTGTCCTCGGGCGTGAGGTCCTCGTCTTCCTGGATGGCGCCGATCAACTCCGAAAGGTCGGGAATGACGAAGGCATCCGGCTCCCCGGGCGAGAGTTCCTCGATCCCCCGGTCCGAGAGATGGACGTTGTGACCCTTCTCGTCCATGGCGAAGAGGACCAGTTCGTCGACCTCGTGGAGGCGCTTCTCCCGCATGAGGTCCCCCTCGAACTTCTGGACGAGGGACTGCACCTTGGGGTCGTCGGCAAAGAGCTTGAGAAGGCGCCGGTTCCGGGGCGTACCGCGGCGCACGGCCAGCATGGCTTCCGCCGCCTCCCACTCCCGTCCCTCCTCCTGGAGGCACTCGTCGGCCTTGGCCATGAGCTCGGAGGCAATGGAGAGCTGCTTCTTGTACAGGGCCGACACCAGGGGGTTGTACTGCTTGTAGACGGTGTGGGTGTCCCGGGAGACCGGTCCCGAAATGATGAGCGGCGTGCGCGCCTCGTCCACCAGGATCGAGTCCACCTCGTCGATGATGGCGTAGAAGTGCGGGCGCTGAACCCGGCGGTCCAGCTGGTGGACCATGTTGTCGCGGAGGTAGTCGAAGCCGAACTCGTTGTTCGTGCCGTACGTGATATCCGCGGCGTAGGCTCCCCGACGCGCCTCGGTCCCGGGGTCGTGGACGTCGATGACGCCGACGGTGAGACCGAGGAACGTGTAGAGCGCCCCCATCCACTCCGCGTCCCGCTGCGCCAGGTACGTGTTCACGGTGACCAGGTGGGTCCCGCGCCCCGCCAGGGCGTTCAGATACATGGGCATGGTGGCGGTGAGCGTCTTTCCCTCGCCGGTCTGCATCTCGGCGGCCGTGCCCCGGTGCAGGGCCACGCCCCCGATGAGCTGGACGTCGTAGGGGATCATGTCCCAGGTGAGGGCCTGGCCCGTGACCTGAACCTCCCGGCCGAACATGCGGCGGCAGGCGTCCTTCACGACGGCGAAGGCCTCGGGCAGGAGGTCATCCAGCGCCTCGTGCAGGGCCTGATCCCGCTCCTCCTGGAGCCCCTGGATCCGGGCCGAGAGACGCTCCCGCTCGCCGATATCCACCGTCTCCGCCCGAACCTTCCGGACCTCGGCGATCTCGGTTTCGAAGGGCTCCATCTGCTCCGCGATGTAGGCGCGGAACTCGTCGGTCTTTGCCCGGAGTTCGTCGTCGGAGAGGGCTTCCAGTGCGCGGAAGTTCTCGTTGATCTCGTCCACGAGCGGGCCCATCTTCCTGACCTCGCGCTCGTGCTTGTCACCCAGCAGCTTCTTGAGAAAATTCTTCATGATTCCCGGAGATACAGCTTTTCAGCCTTGATGATCCGGCGCACGGCCTCGGGCACGAGGTACCGGATGGATCGTCCTGCCCGCACCCGCCTGCGAATGTCGGTGGACGAGATGTCGATTCTGGGAACAGCCACCTCCGCATGCGGAGGCGTGGGGGCGTCCCCGAAGCCCGCGTCGTCGGAGGCGCCGGCTCCCTCCCGGGTCATGACCACGACCGTGGCGAGACGGGCCACCTCGTCGGGGTCCTTCCACGTTCCAAACGTACGCCACTGGTCGGCGCCCAGCACCAGGAAGAGATGGTCATCCTCATGGGTGCGGCGGAGTTCCCGGAGCGTGTCCACGGTAAAGGACACGCCGCCCCGCGCCACTTCGAGGTCGCAGACGCCCAGCCCGTCGTCCTCCACCACCGCTTCCCGGACCATGCGGAGGCGCGAAGCTCCCGGCGTGAGCCCCTGCGTCCCCTTGTGTGGCGGGTGGGCCGCCGGCACCAGGAGCATCCGGTCGAGCTCCATGGCCTCCATCACCTCCTGCGCGGCCACGAGGTGACCCAGGTGAAGCGGGTCGAACGTCCCCCCGAACACCCCGATTTTCCGTCCCGCGTGCGGGCCTTTCGCCGGTGCCGGCACGTCACGCCGGAGGCTCGGATCCGCGCGCCTCACCCGCACTCGCCTCCCGGACCTGGGCGGCCTCGGGAGAGTCGGGGTAGTTGGCGAGAAGGCGCGACCGGATCTGCTCGGCCTCGGCATCCCAGCTGATGGCACGGTAGGACCGGTAGAGGCCGAGGAATCCCCTCGGCGCCCAGCTGGTCTGCGGGAAGAAGTCCACCAGGTCCTGGTACACCAGGATGGCGGAGTCGAAGAGACCCCGTCGCTCGTACCAGAACCCGTCCTCGTACTCCCGCTGGGCGAGGCGCTCGATCATGGCCCGCTGAAGGGTTCGGGCCTCCTCGGCCACGTTCATCCCGGCGAACTCGTTCATCGTGTTCCGGCAGGCATCCACGGCCCGCTCGGTATAGCTCTGGTCCCGCTGCGATGTGGGGGAAAGCCGCTCGTAGCTGCGGCAGATCCCCATGGATGCCTCGGGGGCCATCCCGTGACTCGGGAACTGCTGGAGGAAGCGCTCGAACTCGGCGGAGGAGGTAATGAACTCTTCCTTCTCGAAGTGGGCGCGAGCCAGGTACATCCGGGCTTCCGGCGTCCGGGCCTCCCCCGGGAAGGCGAAGAGGAAGTGGTCGAAGGCCGCGATGGCGTCGTCCCAGTCCTCTTCCTCGAACAACGCCACGGCGCTCTGGAAGAGGGGATCGGCTTCCAGACCGTAGAAGCCGGGCGTCGAGGCACATCCGCCCCCGACAGCCAGGAAGAGCAGGATCATCCCGAGGCGTAGCCCGCGAGCGCGATGGCAGGATCGGGCACGGGATCCGCCGCAGGCCCGGGCAAGGTGCCCGGGGTCCCCGGGTCCGTGCCGTTCCTGACGGGTCGTGGCCTTCGCATGGGAGTCCTGACGTCGCATCCTGCGTCCTTTCGTCTCGTGGTTCAGGCAGCCTTCAATGGTCGCCAATGTCCCGCCCGTCCGCAATCCGGGCGCCCCGGGTCAGACCCCGTACCCGTAGAAGCGCCGGATCTCGGCGATCACCCGCTCCACCCGCTCCTTCCCCACCTCGGGGAAGATGGGGAGGGAGAGGACCTCCCTGCAGGCACGCTCGGTCTCGGGAAGCATGCCTTCACGGCCGCCCAGCTCGTGAAAGCAGGGCTGGAGGTGAAGAGGAACGGGGTAGTAGATGCCGGAACCGATCCCCGCCTCCGCCAGGTGGGCCCGAAGGTCGTCGCGGCGATCGGCACGCACGGTGAACTGGTTGTACACGTGGAAGTTGCCCTCCATGACCTCGGGGAGCTTCACCTCCACCACGTCGTCCAGTCCCCCGTGGTACAGGCAGGCGTTTTCCCGTCGAGCTCGCGCCCAGTCATCCAGGTGAGGCAGCTTGACCCGGAGGACCGCTGCCTGAAGGGCATCCAGGCGGGAGTTCGTCCCCACCATCTCGTGATGGTACATCTGCCGGCCGCCATGGACCCGGAGCTTCGCCACCCGCTCCGCCAGGTCCGCGTCCCTCGAGGTCACCAGGCCCCCGTCGCCGAATCCCCCCAGGTTCTTCGTGGGAAAGAACGAGAAGGCGCCCGCGTCTCCGCTGGCCCCGGCCATGACGGAGCCCTCCCCGGAGTCGTCCTCCTGCCTGGCTCCGATGGCCTGGGCACAGTCCTCCAGGACCATGCTCCCCCGTTCCCGGGCCAGGGCCTTGATCTCCGCCATGGGAGCCATCTGGCCGAAGAGGTGCACCGGGACCACGCACCGGGTCCGCTCCGTCCACGCGGCCTCCAGCGTCGCACGGGTAACGTTGAAGGTAGCAGGATCAATGTCGCAGAAGACGGGGCGGAAGCCGGCGTTCCAGGCTGCTCCAGCCGTCGCGAAGAAGGTGAAGGCCGGCATCACCACCTCGGCGCCCGGTTCCGGATCCAGCGCCCGAAGCGGAAGGAGGATGGCGTCCGTTCCGGAGGCACACCCCACGGCGTGGGGAACGCCGAGATAGGCGGCCATCTCCGACTCCAGTCCCTCCACCTCCGGTCCGAGGATGAAACCCTGGGAGGTGACGACCCGCTCGATGGCGGCATCGATGGCCTCCTTCAGGGCCTGGTACTGGGGCTTCAGGTCGAGGAGTGGGACCTGCATGGAGAACTCCGGGAAGAGTGGAAGGGGGTGTGGCCCATCGGCCGGGCAGCGAAGTGTGCCCTGGTGCGGGGGAATCGGACGGCCGGCAGGCAAGGAGAAGGTCGAGGCCGAATCAGCACGGCCCCTCGCCAGCCCGGCGAAAGAGGATCTGGTCGATGCGATCCATGGCTCGGGCCGAAAGGGCACCGGCGTTGGATTCGGCCTGGATGACCCGCTCGAAGGCCGCCACCGCCGCCGTGCACTCGCCCCGTCGCGCCAGGATTTCCGCCGTGTCGAACCATGCCTGCCCCACCACATTCCGGGGTTCACCCAGCTCGGTCACCGCGCGGTAGAGGCGGAGCGCCTCGTCGGAGAACCCACGTTCCTGGGCCTCCCGGGCGAGCTGGAACGAACAGTTCCCCACCTGCCAGTCCACCTCCGATCGACGATTCGGGGCGATCCGGGGCCTGACCTGCTCGAAAAAGGCCAGGGCGCGCTCACAGTCCCCGAGTTGTTCGTGGGCCAGGGCCAGCTCCAGGAGGATCTCCGGGTCGTCGTCGCTTTCGGCCAGGGCCTTCTGGAAGTAGGGAAGCGCCTCGGCCGGCTGGGCGTTCCGGACGTAGTGGCGGGCCAGGTCCAGGGCCACGCCCGACAGGGAGACGCCGGGCTGGAGGCGGACGGCTGCGTCGGCCGCCGCCGCCGCCACCGTCCCGTCTCGGCGCTGGATGGCTCGCCGAGCGACCCGGAGCAGGTCCGAGGCTGCCTGGTCCACCAGCGCCGAATCCCGGGCAATGGCGGCCTGGTAGTGCTCCCGGGCCTCCTCGATCCGGTTGACCCGGGCGAAGGCATGCGCCGCGCGGAGCCAGGTCTCGGCGTCGTCGTTCCCCCGCCGGAGGGCGAGACGGTACTCGGAAAGGGCGTCGTTGAATTCGCCCTGGGCAAAGGCGGCGTCTCCTCGGCGAAGCGCTTCCTCCTCCGAGCCCGCCGCCGTGCATCCTGCAAATCCGGCGACCAGAACAAGGAACGCCAGAAGCCCGAAACGATGGCCGACACGGACGCGGCGCCTCGAAGCGGCCAGGACGACCCCGTCGGAAGCGGCGCGGTCCGAGGAGCCGGGCCCCGGGGGGACGGCCGGAGAATGCGGGTCCTGGCGGACGAAGGGCGTGGACGTCATTTCCGCTTGTAACCCGGAAGGGCGAAAAAGGTCGCTCGCGGAATCAGGTCAGCGGACGGGCCCGGGCATCGGATTCCTCCACCTGTTTCCGAAACCAGGGAATGGTCCGCGCAAGGCCGTCACGGAGGTCCACCACCGGCTCCCAGCCCAGTTCCCGGCGGGCCAGGGTGATATCGGGCTGACGCACCTTGGGATCATCCTCCGGGAGGGGCAGCCTCCGGAGCCGGGACGCGTTCTCCACCCCCGACTTCGGGTCACTCCCCGCCTTGGAGGGCACGACCTGGCGCAGGATCTCCTCCGCCAGTTCCCGGACGGTGAACTCGACGGGATTCCCGAGGTTCACCGGGCCGGGGCAATCCGAGTGGAAGAGGCGGTAGATGCCCTCCACAAGATCGGAGACGTAGCAGAAGGAGCGTGTCTGGGACCCATCCCCGTACAGGGTAAGGGACTCGCCCCGAAGCGCCTGCACGATGAAGTTCGAGACCACCCGTCCATCGCCGGGGCGCATGCGGGGTCCGTAGGTGTTGAAGATCCGGACGATCCGGGTATCGAGCCCATGGTGCGACCGGTAGGCGGATGTCATGGCCTCGGCAAAGCGCTTGGCCTCATCGTAGACGCCTCGCGGTCCCACCGGATTCACATTTCCCCAGTACGTCTCGGGCTGGGGGTGGATGGCCGGATCCCCGTAGACCTCCGACGTGGACGCCAGGAGAAACCGCGCTCCCTTCTCCCGGGCTAGCCCCAGCATGTTGTGCGTGCCCAGGCTCCCCACCTTCAGGGTCTGGATCGGATATTCCAGGTAGTCCACCGGACTCGCCGGAGAAGCGAAGTGAAGGATCCCGTCGACGGGGCCCGAAAGGAAGAGGGGCGTCGAGACGTCGTGAAGATGGAACTCGAATCCCTCGCGCTCCTGGAGGAGGGCGATGTTGTCCCGGGACCCGGTGATGAAATTGTCGACGCCCACCACGGTGTGCCCCTCGTCGAGGAAGCGCTCCGAGAGATGGGAGCCCAGGAAGCCGGCGGCTCCGGTGAGAACAATGCGCATGGACTGGTTTCCGGGAGTAAGGGTCAGGGCGAGGCCACGGGCGAACGCCCGATGCCCACGTAGTCGAAGCCGTGGTCGTGCATTCGCTCCACCGGGAAGATCCCCCGACCGTCGATCACCAGGTTCCCTCGCATCGACGCCCGCATGCGGGCGAAGTCCGGCCGCCGGTAGGGATGCCACTCGGTGTGGAGCACGAGGGCGTCGGCCCCCTCCAGGGCGTCGTAGTTCGTGGGGGCGTAGGTGATCCGGTCCCCGAAGTGGTGCCGACGCGCCTCATCCATGGCCACGGGATCGTGGGCCACGACGCGGCCCCCGCGGGACAGGACCCCCTCGATGGTGACCAGCGAGGGTGCCTCCCGCATGTCGTCGGTGTTCGGCTTGAAGGCCAGCCCCCAGACACCGACCGTCCGACCCGTCAGGTCCTCGCCGAACCGGTCCACGAGCACCCGGAGGGGAAAGGACTTCTGCCTCCGGTTCACCCCTTCCACCGCTCGGAGGATCCCGGCGTCCAGCCCGTGGTCCTCCAGCGTCCGCATCAGCGCCTGCACATCCTTCGGGAAGCAGGATCCTCCGTAGCCAATGCCCGGGAAGAGGAAGGAGGGTCCGATGCGCGGGTCGCTTCCCAGCCCGAGGCGCACGTGGTCGGCGCTGGCTCCGGTGCGCTCGCACAGGTCCGCCACCATGTTCATGAAGGAGATCCGCGTGGCCAGCATGGCATTGGCCGCGTACTTGGTGATCTCGGCCGAGGCGATGTCCATGAGGAGGAACTGGTTTCCCGTGCGAACGAAGGGCCCGAAGAGCTCTCGAAGCTCCTCCCCCACCGCCGCGTCCTCCACACCCAGGACCACCCGGTCGGGCTTCATGAAGTCCTCGACGGCCGCTCCCTCCTTCAGGAACTCCGGGTTGGAGCAGACGTGGACCGGATGGGAAGTCTCGGCCTCGATGGCCTCCCGGACCCGAAGGGCCGTCCCCACCGGGACCGTGCTCTTGGTGATGACGATGCGCTCCCCGTCCATGGCTTGCCCGATGGCGCGGGCCACCGCGAGGACATGCTGGAGATCCGCGGACCCGTCCTCACCCGGGGGCGTGCCCACGGCGATGAAGAGAATGCGGGAGCGCCGCACCGCGTCGGCCACGTCGGTGGTGAACTGGAGCCTCCCTGCCGCCAGGTTCTCGGCCACCAGGGTCTCCAGGCCGGGCTCGTAGATGGGAATCTCCCCATCGTTCAGACGCCGGATCTTCTCTTCGTCGATGTCGGCACAGACCACGTCGTTTCCGGAGTGCGCGAACCCCGCGCCAACCACGAGGCCCACGTAGCCCGTTCCGATCACGCCAATCTTCATCTCCACCCCTGGCAGCAAGTCACGTTCGATCGTCAGACCCCCTGGGATAGCAGGATTCGGGCCGAAGCCGCGAACCGAGTCCGGAAGGAAGGTAGAACCGCGCAGAAGGAACCGGAAGACAAGTTCGCCGCCGTTACCTGGGTGTGGCGTTCCGGTTTGGGGGGCGGTGTATTGCGCCGAGCCGCACCCCCGGGCTACCGTGGAACGGATGCGTTCCGGGTCCCTCGTCCTCGTCCCACGGATCTTCGCCCCTGACCATGCCCTCCCCGAGCTCGACGTCATCCCGACCCCCGATTTCGATGCTGGACCGCCGCGCCTTCCTGGGGCGCGTGGGGCGGGTGGCGGGCGGCGTCCTCGGAGGTGCCCTGGCCGGCGCACTGGCCCCCGAAGGCGCCTCGGCCCGGACCCACGAGTTCGTCTTTGCCCGCCTGCGCTACGATTCCGGCGACTGGGACTACAACCCCAAGGTCTGCGCCAACGTGCTGGATGCGGTCCTCCAGTACACGCAGATCCCGGTGCACGGCGAGGAGGTGGTGATCACGGCCGATTCGTCCGAACTCACGGCCTTTCCCTTCCTCTTCATGACCGGTCACACGCTGGTCCGCTTCAGCGAAGCCGAGCGGGAAGGGATCCGGCGCTACGTGCGGAGCGGCGGGTTCCTCTTTTCCGACGACTGCAACCATGACGTGGAGGGCCTCTACGCCGTCTCCTTCGAGGCGGAGATGGCCCGGGTCTTTCCCGCCCCTCCCGGCGAGGCTGGACCGGAATACGACCCCATCCCCCGCATCCCCAACACCCACCCACTCTACAGTTCCTTCTTCTCCTTCCCGGAGGGCCCTCCGCAGACGAGCCACGAGCTCAACGGCTGGGGGGACAACATGGTGCACCCCTACCTGAGGGCCGTGGAGCAGCGGGGGAGGATCGGCGTCCTCTACTCCAACAAGGACTACGGGTGCGAGTGGGACTACGACTGGAGGAACAAGCGCTTCCGCGCCGAAGACAACACCCGGTTCGCCGTGAACCTCGTCGTCTACGCCATGACCTGAGGGGATGATGACGGGTCATGGAGTCCCGGGGCTGCCCGCGGTGCCGCCTCCGGGGCCGCCCTCGCGGCGCGTCCTCCTCGTGGGCGCCACCGGAACCATCGGTCGGGCGACCGCGGAGGCCCTGGTTCGTCATGGGCACCCGGTGGTGGCGTTCGTCCGTCCGCCTCCGCCCGACGTCCGGGGTCCCCGGCCCACCCGCTGGCCCCCGGGGGTCACCCTCCGGACGGGGGACGTCACCGACCCGGTTTCCCTGCGGAAGGACGGGTTCCAGGGCGAGCCCTTTGACGCCGTCGTCTCCTGCATGGCGTCCCGCACCGGGGCCCCCGAGGATGCCTGGGCCATCGATCACCGGGCCCACCTCACCCTGCTGGAGGCCGCGAAGGAGATGGGGGTGAGCCACTTCGTGCTCCTCTCGGCCATCTGCGTGCAGAAACCGAAGCTCGAGTTTCAGCGTGCCAAGCTCGCCTTCGAGGAGGAACTGATGGGCTCGGGGCTCACCTGGTCCATCGTGCGGCCGACGGCCTTCTTCAAGTCGATCTCGGGCCAGGTGGCCCGGGTGATGCGGGGAAAGCCGTTTCTCCTGCTGGGCGACGGCGCCCTCACTGCCTGCAAGCCCATCAGCGACGGAGATCTGGCCGAGTACCTGGCGGGCTGCCTCACGGACCCGGAGCGCCAGGGGCGGGTGCTTCCCATCGGGGGGCCCGGGGAGGCCATCACCCCCCGGGAGCAGGGGGAGCACCTCTTCGCCCTCCTGGGCCAGGCGCCTCGCTTCCGCCGGGTCCCGGTGGCGGTCCTCCACGCCGTGGCCGGGGTGCTGGGAGGGCTGGCCCGGATCTTCCCTCCCCTCGAGGCCAAGGCCGAGTTTGCCCGGATCGGAAAGTATTACGCCACGGAATCCATGCTGGTCTGGGATGCGGAGGCCGGTCGCTACGACGCCGAGGCCACCCCCTCCTTCGGGGAGGAGACCCTTTTCGACCACTACGCCCGGCTCGTCCGGGGCGACGCCGTGGAGGAGCGGGGCGACCACTCGGTTTTCTGACGCCCCGCCCCCGCCGTCAGCTGAAGGCGCCGCCCACCATGATGTTCCGGACCAGGAGCCAGGGAGAACCGTGGGAGAGGCTCTGGGTCTGGGTGGGCTGCCCCTTGGCATCCCCGCCGGTGCCGTGCATCTCGTATTCGTCCGGTCCCGTCACCGCGTCCAGGTTCGCCCAGAAATCGGTGGTGATGGCCTGGTAGGTCACGTCGGTGCACTGGCGGGTGATCTGCCCGTCCTTGATCTCCCAGAAGACGTGGCCGCCGAACTGGCCGTTGAAGCGCTGCTGGTCGATGGAGTAGCTCCCGCGCCCGTCGATCATGACGCCGTCCTTCACGTCGGCGATCATCTCCGCCAGGGTGGGCGAACCCGGAGGTCCGGCGTCCACGTGCACGTTGGGCATGCGGAGGAAGGGGTAGTCCCGCCAGGAGCTGGCGTAGGTGCACCCGCGGCTGAAGTCCTGGTCCATGTAGTGAGCGGTTTCCCGGTTCGTCTGCAGGTCCACCAGGATCCCGTCACGGACAATGGGCCACTCCTGCGTGGGAACCCCGTCGTCGTCGTACCCCATGGAGGAGAGCCCCCGGGAATTCCGGTCGGCGGTGACATTGAAGATCTCGGAGCCGTACTTGAGACGCCCCACGTCCTCCAGCGTGATGAAGCTCGTGCCGGCGTAATTCGCCTCCATCCCCACCACCCGGTCCAGCTCCGTGGCGTGCCCGATGATCTCGTGAATGGTGAGCATGGCGTGGGAGGGCGACAGGATGAGGTCCTTGAACCCTGGGGCGCCCAGGGGGCGGGCCGTGCACATTTCCACCGCATCCACCGCCGCCTTCTCGGCGTCGGCCAGGAGCTTGGACTCCACCGCCACCTCCCAGCCGCCCATGAGGGCCTCGCCGGGGTAGTTCCGGGTCCGGGTCTCCTCGCCCACCCGCCCGGTGACGCTGAGCGTCGGCGTGGTGGTGAAGGACTCCTGCTCGATGTAGGACCCCTCGGTGGAGGCGAAGTAGCGCCACTCGTACTGGACCCGTGCCGCCGCCTGTACCCGGATCACCCCGTCGACGGCCGACGCCCGGTCCACGATGGACTGGGCCCAGTTCTGCCTGTCCGTTTCGGACACCGTGAGGGGATCGATGCGAAGCGGGGTGGCCCAGTTCGCCACGATGGGGTCCACCGGGGTGAGGCGCACGTCCTGGCGCTTGGCGATGGCGCTGGCCCGGGCCACTTCGGCGGCCATGCGGGCAATGCGGCGGATCTCGTCCTCGGTGACGATGGGGCTCGAGGCAAACCCCCACACCCCGCTGTGGATGACCCGGATGCCGAAGCCGGCGGGCTGGCGTTCCGCGTCGGTGGGGAGGGCCGACGCGGTGTTGCCCCCGCCGCCCCCACCGAAGCCGCCGCCTCCTCCCTCCTCTCCCTCGGCCCTGAACGACGCCTGGGCCCCGGGAAGGTTCCGGGTCAGGGTGAACCGGATGTCGGCGTAGCTGCACCCTTCGCGGCGTGCCTCGTTCAGGGCGATGTCCGAAAGACCCCGGAAGCGCGAATCGGCGGCGGATCCCCGGGGGCCGTCGGCAATGAGCTGGGCCACCAGGTCATGGGAGTAGAGGGCCAGGGCGCCAGCCCCCATGGTGGCGAGGAAGGCGCGACGGGACGGGGTCATGACGGGGCCTTTCGGATCAGATGGATCGGGGAGCCCGGACGACGCGGGTGGGTCGGGGGGCTCGGGCGAGTCAGGCGGGTCGGAGAGGTCAGCCGGGTCATTCGACGGCCGGGGAGCTGGAGGACATGTTGAAGTCCTCGATGCGCACGGGCGGGATGAGCGCCGTGTTCCCCCCGTCGTAGGATTCCCCCATGTGCATGGGCTCCGGCCGCCCCACGGCCACCAGGTTATTGTAGCCCATGACAGGCGACATATTCCAGCGGAAGTTCTGGACGGCGCCGGTGATCTCGCCGTTCTCGATGAGGAAGAGTCCGTCCCGGGTCATTCCGGTGTTCAGCAGGGGCTGGGAGGTCGACGGCACGCCCCGGATGTACCAGAAGAAGGTGACGAGAAGTCCCCGCCGGGTCTCGGCGATCATCTCCTCCACGCTCCGGTCCGACCCCTCCATGACCAGGCTCATGTTCGGGTTGGCCGGCTGCCCCTGGCCGAAGTTCCGGAGCACGCCGTCTTCCACCCAGGTCACGGGAGCAGCCGGCCGGAAATTAGGGAGCATGGTGGTCTGCCGGAGGATGGGGTTCCCGATATCGCTCCGCAGCGTGAAGAGGTCGCTGAAAAGCTTCTCGCCCCGCTCCCGGCCTGCCATGAAGCCGCCGGCCCCACCGCCGCCGCCCCCCCCTCCTCCACCGCCGCCGAAGACGCCGGTGAGGAGCGAGAGAAAGCGGGCATTGGCCCGGGGCTCC
>Ga0209498_1000620_pt1 | contig 21992 bp, 25 predicted proteins | sample WalLakDeSediment_FD_184131 | JGI IMG/M metagenome (GOLD analysis project Ga0209498, IMG submission 184131) | Lake sediment microbial communities from Walker lake, Nevada to study Microbial Dark Matter (Phase II) - Walker Lake 11/02/13 Deep... | ecosystem: Environmental > Aquatic > Freshwater >...
ACTCGCGTCCACGGGCGAGATCGAGACCGCAGCCTCGCGCCTGCCGCGCTTCGCGGCGCTGGGTATCGATGCGATGCGCGTCGCTGGCGAACTGCCGCTGTACCAGCGCGCCCCCCACCTGGTGGTCCCCGGCACGGCGGGAACCTGGCAGCAACAACCCGTCAACCGGACCTGGGTGCGACAACCGGTCTGGCTGGAATTCCACAACGGGCTGACGCGGCCGGCACGCATGGAATCCGCCGTGCTACGGGAACAATGATGCAGCTGCCCGTCGAGCAGGGCCGTATCGCTGAAAGCGGTGCCGAGCGCTTCCTGGAACAGCAGGGTCTCCGTGTGGTCGATCGCAACTTCCGCAGGCGCTTCGGGGAGATCGACCTGGTGGCAACGGAGGACGACGTGCTCGTCTTCGTCGAGGTACGCAAACGCAGTCACCGGGCCTTTGCTGATGGCGCCGAAAGCATCGACCGGCGCAAGCGACAGCGGCTCCTGCGCACTGCCGAAGCCTACCTGCAGCAACGTCGCTGGCGCGGCCCCGTGCGCTTCGATGTGATCGTGCTGGACGCCCGCGACCGGATCGAGTGGCTGCAGGACGCGATCCAGGCCGACTGGTGATGACACCGCTGCAACGAGAACTGGAGCGGTTGCTTCCGGCACAGGATCGTCTGCTGGATCCCGCCGACTGTTGGGCCTATGGCGCCGACAACTCCCGGTTGCACGCAGCTCCCGAAGCGGTGGCTTTCGTCACCGATCAGCGGATGGCGGTGGAATTGGTGCGGCTCTGCCGAAGACTGCGCAGCCCGCTGACTGTGCGCGGCCGCGGCACCGGCACCACCGGCGCAGTGGTACCGACCCGGGGCGGCCTCGTGCTGTCCATGGAACGCATGAACCGCATCCTCGAGGTCGATCCCGATAACCGCTGGCTGATCGCAGAGCCGGGTGCCACCAACGCCGAGGTGCAGGAGGCAGCCGGACGGCACGGATTCTTCTGGCCTCCCGACCCGACCAGCAGCGCCTATTGCACGATCGGGGGCAACCTGGCCTGCAACGCAGCGGGACCGCGGGCGGTGAAGTACGGTACGCCTCGGGACAACACCCTCGGTCTCGCCGCGGTCGCGGGCACCGGAGACGCATTGCGCACCGGTGTTTACACGACCAAGGGCGTCGTCGGCTACGACCTGACACGTCTGCTGATTGGATCGGAGGGCACGCTGGCGGTACTGACCGAGGCCACGCTGCGACTGACCCCGCTGCCGCAGGCGAAGCAGTTGCTTCAGGCCGTCTATACCGACATGACCGCCGCGGCAGCCGCGGTGGCGCGGATTATGGCGCAGCCGGAGACTCCCTGTGCGCTGGAATTCATGGATGCGGGCGCGATCAACATGATCCGGGGCTACGCGGACACGGGACTGCCCGAACGCGCGGGCGCGCTACTGATGATCGAGGTGGACGGCTCGAAGGCACAGGTCGGTCTCGCCGCGGACGCGGTGCGCGCGGCTGCCGACGGCGACGGCTGCCTGTCGATCGAGGTCGCCGCCACCGCCGAACACGCCGAGCGCCTCTGGCGCACCCGCAAAGCGCTGTCCCCCGCCCTGCGCAATGTGGCACCCAAGAAGATCAACGAGGACGTGGTGGTACCGGTGTCGCGGATCCCCGCGCTGATCGACGGCCTTCAGGCGCTGAGCCGCCGGCACGACATCACGATCGTGAACTTCGGGCATGCCGGCAACGGCAACATCCACGTGAACCTGCTGGTCGACCCGGACGATCCGGTGCAGATGCGCTCCGCGGAGGCCTGCCTGGACGGGGTGTTCGCGCTGGTGCTGGAACTGCGCGGGACGCTCTCGGGGGAACACGGAATCGGGCTGGTGAAGCGCGAATTCGTGCGCCGGGAGCTGGACCCGGTTGCGCTGGAACTGATGCGCGGGCTGCAACGGGTCTTCGACCCGGACGGGATCATGAACCCAGGCAAGAGCCTGCCCGACGCGGCGGCTACTTGACGACCTTCAGGCTCGGGCCCTTGCGCCCGGCGGGCTTGGCACCAGCATCGGCCCCGGTGCGCTCGTCCTCGGGCTCTCCGGACCCGGCGTCACTGCCGGGCTCGTTGCCGAACATCATGCCCTGACCGTTCTCTCGCGCGTAGATCGCAAGCACCGCACCGACCGGCACGCTGACCTGCATCGGATGGCCGGCGAAGCGGGCGGAAAAGGAAATCCACTCGTTGCCCATCTCCAGCCCCTGCACCGCAGCCGGCCCGATATTCAAGGTGATCTTGCCGTCCTGTATGAACTGTGTCGGCACCACCGCCCCAGGACGGGTCGCGTCCACCAGCAGGTGCGCGGTCTGCCCGTTGTCGCTGATCCAGTCCAGCAGCGCGCGCAACAGGTAGGGGCGTGACGAGGTCATTCCCGCAGTTCCCGCTCCGCGTCGGTGAGGCTGACCTGGAAGGATTCCCGCTTGCATACACGATCCGCATAGAGCTGGATCGACTTGGGCAGGCCTTCCAGTGGGATGCCGGCCGAGGGGAGACGCCACATCACCGGAGCGATGGCAGCATCCACGATGCTGAACTCGTCGCTGAGAAAATACGGCTTGAGGTCGAAGATCTCGGTGGCATTCAGCAGGCTCTCGCGCAGCATCTTGCGGGATTTGGTCAGCCCGGCGCCGCTCGACTGGGCGATCAGGTCCATGCCCGCATACCAGTCACGCTCCACCCGGTACAGTGCGAGACGCGCAGCCGCCCGCGACACGGGGTCGACCGGCATCAGCGGCGGGTGCGGAAAGCGCTCGTCTAGGTATTCGGTGATCACGTGCGTGCCATACAGCGCGAGATCCCGGTCGACCAGCGTCGGGACCTCGTTGTAGGGATTCAGATCGGACAGGTCCTCGGGCAGGTCATCCGGCGCCAGGTTCACCACGTCGACGGCGATGTCCTTCTCCGCCAGGATGATGCGTATACGGTGGCAGCGCACGCAGTCGTGCGCGGAAAAGAGGGTCATCACAGATCGTCGGTTGGCGACGAGCGCCATGGCTTTCTCCCGATGCCGCCCGACTGGCGGCGTGGTGCGGAAACTGGGAACCGGGCAGGTCCCGAATAAGGCGACCGCCCGGTCTGAGTCCTAGTGTACGTCTTTCCAGTATTCCTTTTTCAACAGGTATGCCAGCCCCAGGAAGACCAGCAGGAACAGCATCACGTAGATACCGATGCGCTGGCGGTCGATCTGCATCGGCTCCGCGAGGTAGGAAAGGAAGGTCACCAGGTCACGGATCGCCCGGTCGTATTCCGGACCGCTCATGCTTCCCGCCTGGACGACCTGAAAGCGCGTTTCCCCGTTCGCACCAACACGCTTCTCCTGCCAGCCCTGCAGCTCCCAGAGCGGGTGCGGCATGCCGACGTTCTCGAATACCGTGTTGTTCACACCCAGGGGCCGGGAATCGTCGAGGTAATAACTGCGCAGGAAGGTGTAGAGCCAGTCCTCGCCCCGAACGCGGGCAATCAGCGTGAGATCGGGCGGCGCCCTGCCAAAGGCCTCTTCGCCGTACGTTTCACTCATCGCAATCTTGATCAGGGATCCCGGGGAGACGAGTTCACCTTCCTCGTCGGTGGTGAAGATCATGGATTGAATGACCTGGTTCTCAGTCAGCCCGAGGTCACGGCCCACGCGGTTGTAACGCATGTACTGGGCGGAATGGCATCCCACGCAGTAGTTGAAGTACAGCTGCGCGCCCCGTTGCAGCGAGGCCTGGTTGGTCACGTCGACCTTCACCCGGTCCAGGGGTACCGAAGGACCAGCGGCCTGAAGGGACACGGGACCAAGGGCCAGGGCGGCCAGGGCAAGAATGGCGATCAGTGGTTTCATCAGGCGGTCACCCTTTCCGGAACGGGACGGTCTACACCCAGGTTGCGTGCAAACACGGGCACAACCATGGTGACGAACAGGTAGGCCGTGGGCAGAAGCCAGGCGGTGAACAACAGCTGGGCATTGGCCGGGTCGAAACGCGTGTAGTCGTACAGCGAATAGATCCCGACCAGCACCACGAAGGACGCGAGACTGAAGACCACGGACCGCTCCCGGCTGTGGAACCAGAGCAGCCAGAAGAACAGGAAGTACATGACCCCGAAGCGCAGCGTCAGTTCACCGTACAGCGTGGTGACCTGCTGCAGACCCAGGTAGCCGAGGACCACGAAGGTCACGACGAATACCGTGAGGTTCAGCTTGTGCGCAACGGAGCGGTAGCGGATGGACTTCACCGGGTTCTGGTCGATCCAGGGCACGAAAAACAGGATCGTCACCGCGGCACCCATCGCGACCACACCCAGGAACGGGTCCGGTACGGCGCGCAGGATCGAATAGAACGAAGTGAAGTACCAGACCGGCGGAATCAGGTCGGGGGTCACCAGGGGATCGGCCGGGATCATGTTCGCGGGCTTCAGGAACAGTCCGCCCATTTCCGGTGCGAAGAAGACGACCGCGAAAAAGGCGATCAGAAAAACGCCGACCCCCACCAGGTCCTTCACCGTGTAGTAGGGGTGGAACCGAATACCGTCGCGAGGAATTCCGTTCTCGTCCTTGTTCGCCTTGATCTCCACTCCGTCGGGGTTGTTGGAGCCGACCTCGTGCAGCGCGATGATGTGCGCGACGATCAGCAGCAGCAGCACCAGCGGCAGTGCGATCACGTGCAGCGCGAAGAAGCGCGTCAGAGTCGCGTCCGAGAGCAGGAAGTCACCGCGGATCCAAGTGACGAGTTCGGGACCGATGTAGGGGATGGTCGCGAACAGGTTCACGATCACCTGGGCGCCCCAGTAGGACATCTGGCCCCAAGGCAGCAGGTAGCCGGCGAAGGCCTCGGCCATCAGCACGATGTAGATCAGCACGCCGAAGATCCAGATCAGCTCGCGCGGCTTCTTGTACGAGCCGTAGAGCAGAGCCCGGAACATGTGCAGATAGACCACCACGAAGAAGAACGACGCCCCCGTCGAGTGCATGTAGCGAATCAGCCAGCCCCATTCCACGTCGCGCATGATGTATTCGACCGAAGCGAACGCGAGTTCGGCATCGGGCTTGAAGAACATCGTGAGGAAGATGCCGGTGACGATCTGGATCACCAGTACCAGCAGAGCGAGCGAACCGAAGTAGTACCAGAAGTTGAAGTTCTTGGGCGCGTAGTATTGCGCGAGGTGCTCGTTCCAGAGCTGTGAAAGCGGGAAACGGGCGTCTACCCAGCCCAGCACTCCGCCCTGGATCTTGTCAGCCGTATTGCCAGCCATTATGCGGTGCCTCCTTCGGCATGCTCACCCACGAGGATCACGTCGTCGCTGAGATAACGGTGCGGAGGCACCTCCAGGTTCAATGCGGCCGGCATATTGCGGTAAACGCGGCCGGCCATGTCGAAACGCGACCCGTGGCAGCCGCAGAGCCAGCCACCCGGCCAATCGGCGCCCAGCTCGGCCGCGCCGATTTCGGGACGGAACGCGGGCGAGCAGCCCAGATGGGTGCAGAGACCGACCAACACAAGGATTTCCGGATTGATCGAGCGGTACCGGTTCTGGGCGTACTCCGGCTGCTGGGTGACCACCTCCGAATCCGGGTCACGCAGCCGGTCGCGGATGCCGGGGAGCAGATCGAGCATCTCGGGTGTCCGGCGGACCACCCAGACCGGCCGACCGCGCCAGCCGACGCTGATGCGCTGGCCCGGCTCGATCTGGGACACGTTCACTTCCACCGGAGCCCCGGCCGCTTGCGCACGTGCGCTCGGTTGCAATGACGCCACGAAGGGAACGGCAAGCGCTGCCACCCCCGCACCGCCGACCACCGAAGTCGCTGCCACAAGGAACCGGCGGCGACCTCGATCCACGCCTTGGTTTGCCATCTTCGCTCTCTCCAGCTGCTGTATCGCTGTTTGTTCACGGCGGCGGCTGCGGGGCGGGGGCCGGCAGACCCGGCGGTGAGTCCTGCACGCCGTCGTAGTGCCCTCTTGGGGGCGGTGTAATCAAATAGAATTCCCTAAAACGCTAATGGGGTCAACCCGCCAAACCATGCATTAGATCCTCTCGCTAACGGACATGGCCCTGCGCCACCCCTGCCGATGGCAAAGACCGCCACGGAAAACACGGAAAGACGCGGAAAAGAGTTTGGTCATCCCATGTTTTCCGTCATGTCCGTGTTCTCCCGTGGCTGCTTTTTCAACCCTGTGAGACCTGACCAGAACCCGCCAGTTCGGATCGCTCAGGCCGGGTTGGGTATATCGATGAAGCTGTGGTCGATACCGAAGCGCTCGGCGCACCAGGCCCCCAAGGCACGTGGCCCGTAGCGCTCGGTCGCGTGATGACCGGCGGCAAAGTAGTGCACGCCGAGTTCGCGCGCCTCGTGGGTCGTCTGCTCGGAAATCTCGCCGCTGATGAACGTATCGACACCCTGCGCGGCGGCCATCGCAAGCATCGACTGCGCCCCACCGGTGCACCAGGCCACCCGCAGCACCGGATGGGTACCGCCCTGGATCCACGTCGGGGATCGTCCGAGGGCCGCCCCGATCTCGGCCGCAAAGTGTTCCGCCGGCCGCGCCTCCGCAACGCGGCCCACCAACCCGACGCCGTCCGCGCGCAGCGGCCCTTCGGTCTGGAGGCCAAGCTGGCGCCCGAGCTGGGCGTTGTTGCCGAGTTCGGGGTGCGCGTCCAGCGGCAGGTGATAGGCGACCAGGTTGATGTCGTGCTGCAGCAGCGCATGCAGCCGCTGCCGCTTCATGCCCACAACCGGCTGCGGCTCGCCACGCCAGAAATATCCGTGATGCACGAGAATCAGATCCGCCTCGTGTTCGATCGCCGCAAGGATCAGCGCATGGGAGGCGGTCACGCCGCTGACGATCCGACGGATCTCGCGGCGCCCTTCCACCTGCAGCCCGTTGGGGCAGTAATCCTCGAAGCGACTGGGCTCCAGTTCCCGGTCGAGCGCCTCGAGAAGGGCGTCACGGTCGATGGCAGCCGGCATCGGAATCTCCGGGATCAGTTGCTGCAGCGCGGAAAAGCTGCAGGCGCGCAGGGGCGGGAAACGGATTTACAATGGTATATTAGCGTCATGGTGAAGCTTTCGCGTTTCCTTCTGCAAGCAGCCCTGGCCGGCGTCGCGGTTGCGGTGATCATTGCGCTGTTCTTTCCCGCACTGCTGAACGGCGACCGCAACGGCGCCACCACGACGACGCCTGCTGCGGAGCCTTATCAGGCTCTGCAGGGGGCGATTTCCTACGCCCCCGGGGTGGCCAGGGCCGCGCCGGCGGTGGTCAATATCATGACCTCGCGCATCGTCGAGGCGCCGCACCCGCTGACCGGCCAGGCCGAGGTGGACCGCTTCTTCGCGGAGACGCCCTTCGATCCCGCGGACCGTGAGCAGGCCAGCCTGGGCTCCGGTGTGATCATGACCGCGAACGGGCACATTCTGACCAACCATCACGTGATCGAGCAGGCCGAAGCCATCGCCGTGGTGCTCGCGAATGGCGACGCTCACCCGGCCGCAATCATCGGGATCGACGCCGAGACCGATCTCGCGGTGCTGCGCATCGACGCTCCGGGCATCACCGCGGCCAGCGTCGGACGTTCGCGGGACCTTCTGGTCGGCGATGTGGTACTGGCGATCGGCAACCCGTTCGGCGTGGGTCAGACCGTCACCCAGGGCATCGTCAGCGCGACCGGTCGCACCGAACTGGGGATCAACCTGTTCGAGGACTTCATCCAGACCGACGCGGCGATCAACCCCGGTAATTCGGGTGGCGCGCTGATCAACGCGCTAGGGGAACTGGTCGGCATCAACACGGCGATCTTCACACGCTCCGGCGGCTCCCACGGCATCGGCTTCGCGATCCCGGTGGATCTGGCGCGGGACGTGATGAACGAGATCATCGAAAAGGGCTACGTGGCCCGAGGCTGGCTCGGAATCGAGGTACAGCCGATGGACCGGGCACTCGCCGAATCCTTCGGCCTGGAACAGCCCCGGGGCGTGCTGATCGCCGGCATACTCAGCCGTGGCCCGGCGGCACGCGCCGGCCTGCGTCCAGGAGACGTGGTCCTCCGACTGGATGGACAGCGCGTGGACAACGCACGGGCGGCCCTGAACGTGATCGCGCGCAAGCGCCCGGGCGATCGCATCGACATCGAAGCGCTGCGCGACGGGGAACTGCTGCAACTCGAGGCGACGGTGGACCAGCGTCCGGTCTGATCGACCCCTCCGTCGGTGTGGGATCAGGCTTGGTCCCGGAGTGCGTCGGCCAGCGCCCGTAGAAAGGCTTCGTTCTCGTCCGGGGCCCCCACGGTCACCCGCAGGTGATCCGTAAGCACACCGCCCCCCGCACCCACGTCCTTGATCAGGATGCCCGAGGCCCGCAGGGACTCGAACACGCGGCGGCCGCGCCCTGCCGCAACCTCAAACAGAATGAAATTGGCCTCGCTCGGCACCACCCGGCGCACGCCGGGAAGCGACGCGAGCGTGGCGGTGATCCGCGAACGCTGCTCACGCAGGAGGCGGGCCTGGCGTTCCAGCACCCCGCTGTGTTCGAACGCGAACAGTACCGAGCGCTGGGTCAGGGCATTCACGTTATACGGGAGACGCAGGCGATCGAGCGCGTCGATCCAGTCGTGGGAAGCGGCCAGATATCCCAGCCGCAGTCCCGCCAGCCCCTGTTTCGACAGTGTGCGCATCACCATCAGGCCCGGAGGCGTGCCGGCCTGCGGCAGGAAACTGTGACTCGCGAACGGAGCGTAGGCCTCGTCGATCACCGTGATGCCCGGGTTGGCCGCGACCAGTTCTCCCACCAGGCCCGGATCGTACAGGCGACCGGTCGGATTGTTCGGAAAGGCGAGGAAAAGCAGCGCCGGCCGATGCTCCTCCAGCGACCGCAGCATCGCGGCTGCGTCGAGGTCGAAGTCCGGCGCGAGCGGCACAGCGACGAAAGGAACCCCGGCGGCCCGCGCAAGCACCTCGTACATCACGAAGGTCGGCACCGGCGCCAGCACCGGCCGGCCGCTGCCCTGCACCGCGGTGATCAGGATCTGGATCAGCTCGTCCGAGCCGTTGCCAAGGAGGCAGCCGGCCCCCTCGGGCAGTGCGTGCGCGGCCCGAAGCGCCGCAGTCACGGCCCGCCCGCCGGGATCGGGGTAGCGGTTCAACTCGATCCCGCGCAGAGCCTCGAGCCACGCCGCCTCGAGCTCACCCGGCCAAGGAAAGGGATTCTCCATCGCGTCGAGCTTGATCATCCCTGTGGCGTCCGCCACCGCGTACGCGGAGCGTTCGAGCACGTCGGGCCGCATCAGGTCGGAGGGTCGCGTCATGCTGGTCCCCTGCCGCAACCAGGCGACACTTTATTCACCGCGCATCTCGGCCGAGCGGGCGTGGGCGACCAGCCCCTCGCCGCGCGCGAGCACCGACGCCGTGCGGCCCAATGCCACCGCGCCCTCGGGGGAACACTGGATGATGCTGGAGCGCTTCTGGAAGTCGTAAACGCCCAGCGGCGAGGAGAAACGCGCAGTGCGCGAGGTCGGGAGCACGTGGTTCGGACCGGCACAGTAGTCGCCGACCGCCTCGCAGGTGTAACGGCCCATGAAGACCGCGCCCGCGTGGCGCAGTCCGGCGTCGAGCAGGCCCTGGGGATCCGCCACCGAGAGTTCGAGATGCTCGGGTGCAATGTGGTTGGCCACACGGACCGCCTCGTCCATGTCGCGGACCCGAACCAGCGCGCCCCGCCGTTCGAGACTGGCGCGGATGATCTCGTCACGCGGCATCTCCTGCAGGAGCTGGTCCATCGCCTCGGAGACACGGTCCAAGAATCCCACATCAGGCGAAACCAGGATCGACTGCGCCTGCTCGTCGTGCTCGGCCTGCGAAAAGAGGTCCGCGGCGATCCAGTCGGGATTGGTCTGCCCGTCGCAGATCACCAGAATCTCCGAGGGACCCGCGATCATGTCGATGCCCACGGTGCCAAAAACCTCGCGCTTCGCCGCCGCAACGAAGATGTTGCCCGGGCCGACGATCTTGTCCACCGCGGGCACCGTTGCCGTCCCGTAGGCGAGGGCCGCCACCGCCTGTGCCCCGCCGATGGTGAACACGCGGTCCACGCCCGCGATCGCGGCTGCGGCGAGCACCATGTCGTTGAGCTCGCCGGCAGGAGCCGGGACCACCATCACCAGCATCGGCACGCCGGCGACCTTCGCCGGAATCGCGTTCATCAGCACCGACGACGGGTAGGCCGCCTTGCCTCCCGGCACGTACAGGCCCACCGAGTCCAGCGGCGTCACGCGCTGCCCAAGCACGGTGCCGTCCGGCTCTTCGATCGACCAGTCCTGCATACGCTGGTGCTCGGCATAGCGTCGGATGCGCGCCGCCGCCGTTTCCAGAGCCTCGCGCTGGGCGGCGGGGATCCGCTCCAACGATTCCTGCAGACGCTGGAGCGGGATTTCGAGCTGCTCCGCGCGATCGAGATGCAGGCGGTCGAAGCGCTCCGTGTAGCGCAGCACTGCCGCGTCACCCTCCCCGCGCACCGCTTCCAGGATCTCGTCCACGATGGACCGCACCCCGTGGTCGGCCACCGATTCCCACTGCAGCAGCCGGTCCAGCTCTTTCCAGAACTGCCCGTCCCGGCTGTCGAGGCGCTTGATCTCAGGCATGGCTGCTTACTCCCATCACGATCGGGTGAACGGCCCCGGGGCCGTCCGGAAACGAAACATCATGCAGATATCCGGCATCCCCCTCTCTCCCGCCCTCTCCCGCAGGCGGGAGAACGCGATGTTGTGCTCGCTTTGCGCGGCCCTCGGCTCATGGGCGCGGGCGGCGGTTCCGGGCGGCTGCGGCCAGCACGCGCAGCGAGGCCTCGGAGTCGTCCCAACCCATGCAGGCATCGGTGATGCTCTGACCGTAAACCAGCGGCCGCCCCGGCAGGATGTCCTGACGCCCGGCCTGCAGATGGCTCTCCAGCATCACCCCGACGATGCGGTGGTCGCCACCCTCCACCTGGTCGGCAACCGAGCGCAACACGTCGACCTGCCGGGCCGGGTCCTTGCGGCTGTTGGCGTGGCTGCAGTCCACCATCACCGCCTCCGGCAGATCGGCCGCGTGCAGCTGGCTGCAGGCCTGGGCGATGCTCTCCGCATCATAGTTCGGCTGCCTGCCACCGCGCAGGATGATGTGGCAGTCCTCGTTGCCGCTGGTGGAGAAAATCGCAGAGCGGCCGGCCTTGGTCATGGACAGGAAATGGTGGGGCCTGGACGCGGAGCGAATCGCGTCGATCGCGATCTGCAGACTGCCATCGGTGGAATTCTTGAACCCCACCGGACAGGACAAACCCGACGCAAGTTCGCGATGCACCTGGCTCTCGGTGGTCCGCGCCCCGATCGCACCCCAGGACACCAGATCCGCGATGTACTGCGGGCTGATCAGGTCCAGGAATTCGGTGGCCGCCGGCATCCCGCGCTCCGCCAGATCACGCAAAAGCCCGCGCGCCAGGCGCAAACCCTTGTTGATCTCAAAACTGCCGTCGAGTTCAGGATCGTTGATCAGCCCCTTCCAGCCAACCGTGGTTCGCGGCTTCTCGAAATAGACGCGCATCACCACTTCCAGCGCGTCGCCGAGTTCCTCCCGCAACCCCCTGAGGCGGCCGGCATACTCCAGGGCCGCGTCGACGTCGTGGATGGAGCAGGGCCCCACGACCACCAGCAGCCGGTCGTCCCTGCCATGGAGGATGCGGTGAATCGCGGCCCGAGCGTTGTAGACCGTCGCGGCGGCCGCATCGGTCAGCGGGATCTCCCCCCGTACGACATCGGGCGAGGAGACCTCGTCGATGGACTTGATTCGCAGATCGTCGGTGGCGTGGCTCATTTTGAATCCAGTGGCCTCAGGCGGCCGGCGTCAGGGCCGGACGCAGGCCCTCGATCAGTTGTTGAATGCGTGCATGCTGCATTTTCATCGCCGCCTTGTTCACCACCAGCCGGGAACTGATGTGCGCGATCAGTTCCAGCGGCGCAAGGCCGTTGGCCTTCAGCGTGTTGCCGGTGTCGACCAGGTCGACGATGTAGTCGGCCAGCCCGACCAGCGGTGCCAGCTCCATGGACCCGTACAGCTTGATGATCTCGACCTGCCGGCCCTGGGCCGCAAAATGACGTTGCGTGATGTTCACGAACTTCGTTGCGATGCGCAGGCGCTCGGCACCGGCCACGTGCTCGGGGCGACCCGCGAGCATCAGCCGGCAGCGCGCGATCCCGAGGTCCAGCGGTTCGTAAAGCCCGGTGCCGCCGTGCTCCATCAGCACGTCCTTCCCGGCCACGCCGACTGCGGCCGCGCCGTACTGGACGTAGGTCGGCACGTCGGTGGCCCGCACGACCACGATGTTCACATCGGGGCGGGTGGTGCCGATGATCAGCTTGCGGGTCTTCGCAGGATCCTCCAGCGGCACGATGCCCGCGCGCTCCAGCAGCGGCAGGGTTTCTTCCAGAATGCGCCCCTTCGACAGCGCAATCGTCATCGCCTGAGCCGCGTTCACCGGGCGGGCTCCCTGCGGATCGTCGCGCCGATCTGGCTCAGCTTCTCCTCGATGCATTCGTACCCCCGGTCGATGTGGTAGATCCGATCCACCGCGGTCTCCCCCTCCGCCACCAGACCGGCGAGGATCAGGCTCGCCGACGCGCGCAGGTCGGTGGCCATCACCGGCGCACCGCGCAGGCTCTCGACACCGGTGACGATCGCGGTGTTGCCTTCGATCCGGATGTCTGCGCCCATGCGCTGCAGTTCCTGCGCGTGCATGAACCGGTTTTCGAAGACCGTCTCGATCACCGAACCGGTACCGGTGCCCACTGCGTTCAGCGTCATCATCTGGGCCTGCATGTCGGTCGGGAAGGCAGGGAATGGTGCGGTGCGCAGGTTCACGCACTTCGGGCGCCGGCTCCGCATGTCCAGCTCCACCCAGTCCGGTCCCGTGTCGATCCTGGCGCCGGCTTCGGCCAGCTTCAGCAGGACCGCGTCCAGCAGTTCGGGCCGCGTGTTCTTGGTGCGCACGTGGCCGCGGGTCACCGCGGCAGCGACCAGGAACGTACCCGTTTCGATGCGATCCGGCATCACGTCGTATTCGCAGCCGGAGAGCCGCTCGACCCCGGTCACGCGGATCGTGTCCGTTCCCGCGCCCTGGATTTTCGCGCCCATGCGGGACAGGAAGCGGGCCAGGTCAACCACCTCGGGCTCGCGGGCGGCGTTCTCGATCAGGGTCTCGCCATCGGCGAGCGTCGCGGCCATCAGCAGGTTTTCCGTACCGGTGACGGTGACCTGATCGAACACGATCCGCGCGCCCTTCAGGCGGGTGGCACGGGCGTGGATGTAGCCGGCCTCGACCGCGATCTGCGCACCCATCGCCTCCAGGCCCTTCAGGTGCAGATTCACGGGACGACTACCGATCGCACAGCCGCCCGGCAGGGAGACCTCGGCCTCGCCGAAGCGCGCCAGCAGCGGCCCCAGCACCAGAATCGACGCACGCATGGTCTTCACGAGGTCGTACGGGGCGACGCACTGCGTCAGCGTGGTCGGGTCCACCTCGATCCGCATGCGCTCGTTCACGGTGAGCGTCACGCCCATCCGGCCGAGCAGTTCCATGGTCGTGGTGACGTCCTGCAGATGCGGAACGTTGCCGATCACCATCGGGCTGTCGGCGAGGAGGGTACCCGCGAGAATTGGCAGTACCGCGTTCTTCGCTCCGGATATCCAGACCTGCCCTTCCAGCGGGCGGCCACCGGTGACTATCAATTTGTCCATCTAAGACTCGGAAGGGCCGGGGTTGCCCCACGGCGCTCGGAAACCGGCGATGATAACGGAAAACCCCCGGCACCACCCATAGACGGTCGGGCCGGGCGACGCGTCAGCCGGGGGCTGAGAGGCCGAACACCGGTTCGAGCGCGTAGAGTTGCAGGAACGGCTTCAGCTCCGCGGGGATCGCGGCAAAGCCAAGCCGCCTGCCCTCGCGTTCGCGCAGCCGCCAGAGTTCGACCAGCATCGCGACACCGGCACTGTCGATCCGCGTAACGCCGGACAGGTCGAGCGTCGCCTGTTCCGGCAGCCGGGGCAACAGGCCGCGCCCCCGGGCCATCAGCGGTGCGACCGTGTTCACCGTGACCGGGCCGGAGAGGCGCAGCACAGCTCCGTCGAGGGCCAGCGTGGGGTCAGCCACGGTCCCCGTTACCTTGCTGCGCGGCATCGTCGATCACTTCCTCGATCAGCGAACGATCCCCTGCCTCGAGGCGGGCGATCAGCGCATCCAGGCCGTCGCGCCCGATCTCGGTGTTGAAACTCGTGCGGAAATTGCCGACAAAACTCAGACCCTCCGCCTCCACATCGAACACCTTCCACTCGCCGTCCACTGGCCGCAGGCGGTAGTTGACGACGATATTGGGCTGACCCCGGCCGACTTCGATCTCGGTGGCGACCACGGCCATCCTGTCGTCCTGCCGCGACCGGCGCGGAATCACCACCACGCGCCGGTCGAGGTAATCGGCGAGACGCACCCCGTAGGCACTCAGCAACGTGTTGCGAAAGGCCTCGGTGAACCGGCTGCGCTGCTCGGGGGTGGCGTCGCGCCAGTGCCGGGCGAGGATCAGCCGGGCCATTCCCTCGACATCGACCAGCGGCAGGATCTCGTCCTCGATCACCTCCAGCACGAAATCGGGGTCCGCTTCCGCACGCGCCTGATCAGCCCTGAGTGTTTCGAGGACGCGATTGATCGCACCCTCCACGAGTTCCGTCGGCTCCGCCGCCTGCAAAGGTCCGGCGCCAAGAACGAAAGCGCCGAGCAGCAGTAGACCGGCCAGCGCGGATTGAAGTCTTCCTTTCATTTCGATTCAGCCTCTTTTCTCACCCTCAGACTCGGAGCCACCTGGGCCGTTCAATCGCTGGAGAAGTTCGTCAGCACCCGGCCGATCATGTTCTCCAGTACCAGTGCCGACTGCGTGAACAGGATTTCGTCGCCGTGAGCCAGCGACTCGAAATCACCACCGGGCTCCAGCGCGATGTACTGCTCACCAAGCAGGCCGGCGGTGAAGATGCTGGCCTGGGTGTCCGCCGGCAGAAAATCCGTACCCGACTGGATGGCCAGCGTCACGCGTGCCTGAAACCGCTCAGGATCGTAGGCAATCCGTGACACGCGTCCGATCCGCACACCCGATACGGTCACCGGCGCACGCACCTTTAGACCACCGATGTGATCGAAAAAGGCGATCACCTCGTAGGTGTCACGGTCCCTGTACTCGGCGATGTTGCTGACCTGGATCGCCAGGTAGAACAGCGCTGCGATGCCGAGCAGCACGAACAGGCCCACCGAAACTTCCAGATAGCGCAGCTTCATTGCATTTCCTCTCGATGACATGGCCGCATTGCGGCGACCGGTCAGGTGAACATCAGTCCGGTCAGGATGAAGTCCAGCCCCAGTACCGCCAGTGCCGAGATCACCACGGTCTGGGTGGTGGCCCGCGAAATCCCTTCGGAGGTCGGCTCGGCGTCGAAGCCCTGGAAGATCGCGATCCATGTGACCACGAACCCGAACACGACGCTCTTGATCACGCCGGAGACCACATCCTCGCGCCAGTCCGTGACCGCCTGCATCTGGGAGAAGTAGGACCCGCTGTCCACACCCAGCAAGCCGACGCCGACGATATATCCGCCCATCACGCCGACCGCACTGAAGATCGCCGCCAGCAGCGGCATCGACAGGAACCCGGCGAAGAAACGCGGCGCGAACACCCGACGATACGGATCCACTGCCATCATCTCCATCGCCGACAGCTGCTCCGTGGTCTTCATCAGCCCGATCTCGGCGGTCAGGGCGGAACCCGCCCGACCGGCGAACAGAAGCGCGGTGACCACCGGCCCCAGTTCGCGCACCAGCGACAGCGCCACCGCGCCGCCAAGGGCCTCCGCCGCGCCGAACTTCACCAGGGTGATATATCCCTGGTAGCCCAGCACCATCCCGACGAAGAGCCCCGACACGGCGATGATCAGCAGTGAACGCACGCCGACGGAGTAGAGTTCTGCCAGGGTCAGCCGATACCGGAGCACCACCGCGTCCTGGGCACGCAGGACCCGGAACAGGAACATTGACGCGCGGCCGAGCAGCGACAGCCAGTGCAGACCGGAACGCCCGAGATTCGCCAGAAAATCAATCATTTCTGGACTCCCGGCTGCGCATCAGATCGTCGCGGTAGCTGTCACCGGGGTAATGAAAGGGAACGGGTCCGTCCGGGCGGCCGCCGAGGAACTGCTCGCTCCAGGCCGAGGTCCCGGCCCGCACATGCTCCACCGTTCCCGCGTCCATCACGCGCCCCTCGGCGATCAGCACGACGTGGTCGGAGATGTCCATTGCCTCCACCACGTCATGTGTGACCAGCACGCTGGTCAGCCCCAGGGTGCGATTGGTGCGCTGGATCAGCGTGACAATCTGCCCCATCGTGATGGGATCCAGACCGGCAAACGGCTCGTCGTAGAGAATCATGTCGGGATCCAGCGCGATTGCCCGGGCCAGCGCGACACGGCGCGCCATGCCTCCCGAGAGCTGCGCCGGGCTGAGATCACGCGCGGCACGGAGACCCACCGCCTCGAGCTTCATCAGCACCAGGTTACGAATCAGCTCTTCGGGAAGATCCGTATGCTCGCGCAGCGGGAAGGCCACGTTCTCGAACACGTTCATATCGGTCAGCAGCGCACCGGTCTGGAACAGCATGCCCATGCGCTTGCGCAACGCATAGAGTCGCCGGGTCGACAGACGTGCAACCTCCTCGCCGTCCACCCAGATCCGGCCGCTGTCCGGACGCAGCTGGCCGCCGATCAGGCGCAGCAGCGTCGTCTTGCCGGTCCCGCTCGGACCCATCACGGTCGTCACACGACCGCGCGGAACGGTCAGCGACAGACCGTCGAAAATCACCTTTCGGCCGCGCCGGAACACGAGGTCTTCGACCACCACGTGCGGCGTATCGGCGACCCGCTCGTCGTTCACCTGGCACTCACCCTCACCTAGATCGAGCCGGACAGTCTGAAAGCGGCCCGATCCCGCGTCAACCGGCACGGCCGCCGTCGGGGACCCCGCCCGCGTCTCAGTCCTGCTTCCAGGCGAGCCCGCTGAGCCGCAGAATCGTCTGTGCCTGTTCGAGCTGGTCTGGAACGGCGTGCAGAAAAACGAGTGTGTCCCGCCCTGGCGCCGAGACGGCATGCAATGCCTCGATCAGCGCGCGCCATTGCCGCAGGTCGAGGCCCGCTTCCGGCTCCAGCACCAGCACCGTGTCCCGCCCGTTCGTGAAAGCGTGGGCGTGCCGCGCGCCCGCGATCGGCGGAGCGGGCATTGGCCGGAACACCTGCAAGGGCTGCAGCTCGGCGGGGGCCTCGGCGGCCGGTTCCGGAAAAAGGAAACCGCCGAGGCGCGCACCCAGCCGGGAGGCAAGTCCCGGGCAGTCGCCCCCGGCGCCTTCGGGGACCTGAAAGTAAACACGCAGCTCATCCGGGGCCTCGTCCAGCCAGCGCGGATCCTCGACCCAGGTTGTCCAGTCACCGGTTGCAACCAGCAGTTCGCGCCAGAAATGCGCGTAATAGGCGAGCGCCCAGTCCGCGGGCAGATCCTCCGGATAAAAGGACTGCCAGCTGGGGCTCGCGACGTCCTGTACCGCGGCGAGGCGCAGACGGCTGGGCGGGGTTTCCGCGGACATGGCCAGTTCTCCTGCAGTTGCGCGCTGTGGATGCTAGCCGTTCAAGACGGAAGGGAAAAGCCCACCTGCGATGGCTGCGCCCTACAGTGGCGCGGTTTGCGGGCGGCTGATGCCGGCCCGCTGCTGCCGGGACGCTGGAAAACAGAATGGGGATACGGGATTATCCACGCATGCCCGGCCTGGCCAAACTCTCATGGACCGTCACCGAATGACCCTGGACCCCGACAATACCCGCAGTCTCGCACTGGCGGTCATCGCGACCGAGGCCGAGGCCGTCGCAGCACTCGCCGGGCGCATCGACGAACATTTCCTTGCCGCCTGCGGGCACATTCTCGCCTGCCGCGGCCGGGTCGTTGTAACCGGCATGGGCAAGTCCGGACACATCGGGGGGAAACTCGCGGCCACGCTGGCGTCGACCGGCACGCCGGCGTTCTTTGTGCACCCCGGGGAAGCGAGTCACGGCGACCTTGGCATGATCACCCGGGATGACACCGTGCTCGCGCTGTCGAACTCCGGTGAGACCGACGAGGTGCTGACCATCCTCCCCATCATCCGCCGCCTGGGAGTCCCGCTGATCGCGCTGACCGGAAACCCGGGGTCGCGCCTGGCACGCGAGGCTTCGGTCCACCTCGACGTAAGCGTCGCACGCGAGGCCTGCCCGCTGGGCCTGGCCCCGACCTCCAGCACCACGGCGGCCCTGGCGATGGGCGACGCGCTGGCGGTCGCAGTGCTGGACGCACGCGGATTCACCGCGGACGACTTCGCCCGCTCCCACCCCGGAGGCCGGCTGGGGCGGCGACTGCTGATCCACGTCGGGGACATCATGCGCACCGGGGAGGCCATGCCCTGCATCCGCGCCGAAGCGCTGCTCCGCGACGCCCTGCTGGAAATCTCGCGCAAGGGCCTGGGCATGGTGGTGGTCTGCGACAGCTCGGGCCATGTCGAGGGCGTGTTCACCGACGGCGACCTGCGCCGAACACTGGACCGCGGACTGGACCTGCACCGCCTGACCATTGGCGAGGTGATGACCCGCGACGGCTTCAAGGCGAGACCCGAGTGGCTTGCGGTCGAGGCCCTGGAGCTCATGGAGAGCCGCCAGATCAACGCCCTGCCCGTGGTCGACGACAGCCTCCAGCTGGTCGGTGCACTGAACATGCACGATCTGCTGCGTGCGGGAGTGGCGTGATGCCGCTGGAGCCCGGAAAGCTGCTGCGACTGCAGCGCGAGATCCGCCTGCTGATTCTCGACGTGGACGGTGTTCTGACCGATGGCAGCCTGTTCCTGGGGGACGGGGGGGAACAGTACAAGGCCTTCCACAGCCGCGACGGGCACGGCATCCGCATGGCCCAGCAGGGCGGGCTTGAAGTGGCGATCCTGACCGGACGGGACTCGCAGGTGGTGGTACACCGCATGCGTGACCTCGGCGTACGCCACCTTCTGCAGGGCCGCCGGGACAAGGGCGAGGCACTGGATGAACTCCTGAACCGTACGGGCTTCGCCGCGGGACAGAGCGCCTTCGTGGGGGACGACGTGGTCGACCTGCCCGCCATGCGCCGGGTAGCACTGGGGATTGCGGTCGCGGACGCTCACCCTCTGGTGCTGGAGCACGCGGACTGGCACACGCAGGCAACAGGTGGCCACGGCGCGGTCCGCGAGATCTGCGAAACCCTGCTCGCCGCCCAGGGTCGACTGGAGGGCATTCTGCGTGCCTACCTGGAATCCTGACGGGTCTGCACGGCGAGGCCACAACGCGAGGACTCCGGGTCGCCTCAGGCGCACGGTCCTGATGCTGGCGGCGATCACCGGACTCCTTCCGCCGGTGCTGTCGGCAACGGAGGAGTCCCCCCAGTTCGATATCCTCGGATTCACATTGCGTATTACCAGCGCCGAGGGCGAGGTCACGCATGTACTGCACGGGGAACGCATGCAGCAGTTCGACGCGCTCGGTGTCCAACACGCCGAGAAGCCGCGCCTGGAGCTGATGTCGGAGGGCCGGCTGGACTGGATCTGGACCGCTCCCGCGGCGGTGCACTACCCGGCCGAGCAACGGCTGATCCTGATCGGCGTCACCGAGGGTCTGCAGCTGCCAGGGCCAACGAACCCCCGTACCGACATCGAGACCTCGGACGTAACCATCCTGACCGGAACCCGCGAGGTCACGACGGAAGCCAGGGCGACACTGCTGCGTCCGGGCCTGTTCATGACCGGGGTCGGCATGTACGCCGACGTAACCGCCGAGGTCATCGAGCTGAGGAGTGAGGTCGATACCGTCTATTCTCCTGACGAGATACCGGAAGATTCGCCATGACAGAGCGCACATCCCTGCCACGCATCGCCGTCGGCGCCTCGTTCGGGCTGCTCCTCGCCAGTCTGCCTGCGATCCTGCCGGCACAGCTGCCCGCCCTGCCGGTGCAGATCAGCGCGGACAGCGCGGAGTTGGACGATCGCCGGGGCATCGGTACCTACAGCGGAAACGTCGTGATCACGCGCGGCGACATGACCCTCTGGGCCGACAGGATCGTGATCCATGCCCCGGACCGGCGCCCCGTCCGGATCGAGGCTGAGGGCAACCCGGTCCGCGCCGAGGCGCCGGACCCGGACAACCAGCCACGTGTGGCCACCGCGCTTCGGATGGAATACAGCATCGCCGACGACGTACTCCTGTTGCTGCGCGACGCGAGGGTGCAGACGCTCACCGAGGATGCGCGCGGCGAACGCATCACCTACGACCTCGCGCAGGACATCATTCGGATCGAGGGCACACCGACCGAACGCGTGCAGATCATCATCCAGCCGAGACCGGAATGACCAACGGTCTGGAAGCCGGAGCCGCTGCCGGCACAAACAAGGTGCAGGACGATCGCCTGGTGGGAATCGGGCTGACCAAGCGCTATGGCAAGCGGACGGTGCTCGACGGTGCCGATGTCGACGTCGCCCGCGGCGAAGTGGTCGGCCTTCTGGGGCCGAACGGCGCAGGCAAGACCACGTGCTTCTACATCCTGGTCGGGCTGATACAGCCCGATGCCGGCCGAATCGCGCTCGCAGGGCGCGACGTGACGCGCGCCCCGGTGCATCTGCGCGCCCGCCTGGGGCTGGGCTATCTGCCCCAGGAGGCCTCGATCTTCCGGCGCCTGACGGTCTGGCAGAACCTGCAGGCCGTGCTCGAGCTGCGCCGGGACCTCGACGCAGCCGGACGCCGCGAGGTCGGCGACGCGCTGATCGAGGAGTTCCAGCTGGAAACGGTGCGCGACAGCACAGGCATCGCGCTCTCCGGGGGCGAGCGGCGGCGGGCCGAGATCGCCCGCGCGCTGGCGGGCAATCCGCAGTTCATCTGCCTCGACGAACCCTTCGCCGGCGTGGATCCGATCTCAGTGGTAGAGATCCAGGAAGTGATTGCCCATCTGAAGCATCGCGGCATCGGTGTGCTGATCTCGGATCACAATGTCCGGGAAACCCTGAGCATCTGCGACCGCGCCTACATCCTCAGTGAGGGACGACTCCTCAGCGAGGGCACGCCAGCGGAACTGCTCTCGGACCAGCGCGTGCGCACGGTCTACCTCGGTGAACATTTCCGCCTGTGACACATGCAAAGGCCGCGCCCCGGCAGACCGCCGCTGCCCCGGTCTTGCGGCTACGCACCAAAAAGCTGCAAAAGAGCGGGCACAGGCAGTACCATGAAGTCACGATGAATCCATTCGCGCCGATATCCGCCGCATGCTGAAGTCCTCCCTGAACCTCCAGCTGGGGCAGCACCTCACAATGACCCCGCAGCTGCAGCAGGCCATCAGGCTCCTGCAGCTGTCGACGATCGAGCTGCAGCTGGAGGTACAGCAGGCACTGGAGGGCAACCCGATGCTCGAACTCGTCGAGGACGCCCCCTCCGACGAGCCGCGCGATGCCGAGACCGGAACGGAAACCGCCTCCGACTCCACCGAGAACGAAGCGCAGACCGAAGACTGGGAAGAAGATCTCTACGCCAGCAGCTCGGGCGGGCAGTCTGCGGGCGGCGACGACCGGGATCCGTTCGAGAATCAGGCAGGGAGCGAGGGCGGGCTGCACGAACACCTCCTGTGGCAGCTCCACCTCAGCCCACTGAATGATCAGGACCGGCACATTGGCGCGACACTGATCGACAGCATCAACGCCGACGGGTACCTCGAGACCGACCTCGAGAGCCTGCACGAAATTCTCGGGGGCGAGGAGGCAATCGGCCTCGACGAGATCGAGGCGGTGCTGCACTGGATCCAGCAATGCGACCCGATCGGGGTCGGGGCCCGCGATCTCCGCGAGT
>Ga0209498_1000622_pt1 | contig 21903 bp, 19 predicted proteins | sample WalLakDeSediment_FD_184131 | JGI IMG/M metagenome (GOLD analysis project Ga0209498, IMG submission 184131) | Lake sediment microbial communities from Walker lake, Nevada to study Microbial Dark Matter (Phase II) - Walker Lake 11/02/13 Deep... | ecosystem: Environmental > Aquatic > Freshwater >...
CCGGCCGCTGACATGGACCGGCCCGGCAAGGCTCAAACCTTCAAGGGTCTCTTTCATCGGCGCAGGGACCTTGGGAAGGACGTTCTCGGGTGCAATCTTGAGATCTTTCATCCTGATCATGATGCCGCGGCTCCCTGAAAAGTCGACATGAAACTCCCCCTGAAACTCCGCCATGCCGCCAAAGACTGCACGGACCGATGGGACCGTCAGTTTTGCCGTTTGAAGATCCATGTCGGCCCTTGCTTCCACAAGAAAAGGAAAAGACAGGCCTCCCTTTTCTTCATGGAGGGTCACGGCATCGGAGACAATGCGGAAGGATTCGAAATGGAGCGTTTTTTCTCTTCGGTGGTACAGCATTTTAGTTTCAAGCGCTGCGCTCGAAACTTCTCCTTGAGGCGCTTCAAAGGCGAGATCTTCCCCTCTGAGGGTTGCCTGGATCGTTGCTTCGGGCGGATCCATGGGATGGTCGGTGCGCCACGTCAGCCGAGGAACTCTGAGATCCATGCCTTCGGAGATGCTCCGGATTCTGACGCCGCACCCTGCCTCGAGCATTCGCTCCGGTGTCAGATTCGCGTAGAGCCCGGTCACGGTGATCATGTGACCGCCCCATTGGCCGGCCACGTACCCATCGTTCACGCCTGCTTCGTGAACCGTCATATCCTTGAACACAAAAAACGAAAACAGGCTCCCAAGGATGCGGTGGAAAAGGGAAGGCTTTTCGGAACCTCTTACGAGCCGGGGCAGGCCCCATGCTTCGGTCATTTTCAGGGTGAACCCGTTCACCCGCAAGTCTTGGATGATGAGATTTCTCCGGCCGAGGCGGCCCTGGATAGAGATCTCTGCAGAGATCTCTGGAATTTCAAGATAGAAGCCCTGGAGGGGTTCGATAAACTCAATACCCTTCAGCCGGATGATCAGGGGCTTTTGAGAGTAAGATATTTCTCTGATCGAGCAATCGGTTCCTGTGAAACCGGAAAGGGCATTTTCGGCAAGGTGCTTGAGCTTTGAAGGATTGGAGTAATAGTAATAACCAATGCCTGAAAGGGTTGCGACCCCAAGTAGGACAACCAGGCCCGAAATGAGAAGGATTCTAAGTCGCTTGCTCATGACCGCCTATTCTCGCAGCCACTTGCCGGCTGCTGCCAGGAGATCTCCTTCTTTCCTGGAAAGGTCCTGGAAAAAGAGGAGCATTTCCCGGATGGAGCCTTGGTGGCGCTCCAGCACGGCCTCGAACAAAGGGTAATTGCGGTGATAAAGAGCGAAGGCCATGATATAGGCGTTGTTCAGGGGGATGCGGCCGAAATGAGCGAATGTCTGCGTCTTCAGGCGGTCTTTCAAAAGTTCAAAAGCTTCCAGGAAGTGAAGGAACAGGGCTTCTCTTTTTGCAAGCTTTTCCTCCAGGGAAAGGGAAGAGCGATAGACCTGCTCCAATTTTTCGAACACAGAGACCAGGAAAGAAGCAAAAAGCCGCTCATCTTCAACGGCGTCCTCTGCTTCAAGGGTCAGGGGATGGGAAGGGCCGAGGGTCCTTTCAAGAAACTGCAGAGCCCCCCTTTTCCCGATGATTTGAGCCAGGCCTTCGTTGAAAGCTCCCTGCCCCTTGAGGTAGAGGGTGGTGTGCGTCATCTCATGAAAAATGGTTTCCACCAGATCCAGTTCCGATCCATGAATAAGATTCAAGGTGAGGGGATCGCGGAACCACCCGAGAGTGCTATAGGCATCGGCCCTGCCGATCACCACGTCAAGGTCCTTTTCCATGAGCCTTCGGCTTTCTTCCCGGGCTTTGTCCAGGTCGAAAAACCCCAGGTAAGGCATCCGCCCGACCACAGGGAACCACCAGGTCACCAGGGTGAGTCTGTCCCTTGGCGCGGCTGCAAGCGTATAGAGAGGAGGCTGATCCGAGCCCAGGTAAATGGTTTGGTAGTTGGATGTTTGTTTAAGACCCAGTTCTTTTTCTCCGAACTCCTTGATCTTTGAAACAAGCGCGAGACGTTCCTTTTGAGAGGCACTCAAGGCGCTGCCCGACAGGGCATCGTCAATGGGAACAGCGGAGGAAACAAGACGGATTTGCCCCACCGCGGCATGCATCACGTACCCGGCTCTGCACCCGGCGCCAAAGACAAGGACGGCTGCAAGACAGGCACAAACCGAAAAATAAACTTTAGACGATTTTGCCACCATCGTGTGATTATGCTCTTTCACCGATTTGTTTGACGCTCTTCTTTCTTTCTTCTTCGTGCGCCTTGCACCCTCATCCCCCGTATTTTTCATACCAATGCTGGAACACGATGAGATTCCAGAGAAGCCAGGATGTGTCTTGTCGCTCGTTCATGTGGTCTGCGATCAGCCTTTTGATCACCTCGTGGTTCATCAAGCCCTGCTTTTCGATCCGGGTCTGGTCCAGGTACTCATCCACCAGGAAGTGGAGTTCTTTTCTAAACCAGGCGCCGATGGGCATCTCGAACCCCCATTTCGGCCTCCTTTGAATCAAGGGGGGCAGGAGGTCCTCAAAAGCCTGCAGAAGAATTCGCTTGCCCCCGGTTGCCTTGAGCTTGGTGTTTCCCTTCAAGGTGAATGCGAATTCCACGAAGGTGTAATCCAGGAAAGGGACTCGCACCTCCAGAGAATTGGCCATGCTCATCCTGTCGACCTTGGTCAACATATCGCCGGGGAGGAGCCCTTTGACATCCAGGTACAGCATGAGGTTGATCGGATCCGCGCTGAAAGCCTCCTGCCTGCGCATCACCGAATCCCGAACAAGTCCGAGGTAGAGGTTGCCGGGCAAGGGGTCCCGCAGAAGTTGCCGGCGCAGGGCAAAAGGGAAGATCTCCCGCCAGCCGCAAAACCTGGCCGGAAAGGACAGGCTGCTTCCCCGGATAAACTTCTTTAGCCTTCTGATCCTCTCCAGATAGGGTTTATCTCTGGCATCAGGCAAGGCCTCAACAAGGGGGGCGATCACATCCTGCCTCAGGACGTTCGGAATCCCGGCATAGTACCTGGACCAGTACTCGCCCAGGTACATCCTGTAGCCTGCAAAAAGCTCATCCCCTCCGTCCCCGGACAGGGCGACCGTAACGTGATTTCGTGTTTCCCTTGAAACAATGTATGTGGGCACCGCCGATGAATCGGCAAAGGGTTCGTCGAGGGTTTCAAGCACTTGGGGGAAGACGTCGAGGATCTCCCTGTGCCCGAGCTTGAATTCGTGGTGCTCGGTTTGGTTGAAACTCGCCGCCTCTTTTGCATAAGCGGTTTCGTCAAAAGAGGGCAGATCTTTGTACCCGATGGAAAAGGTTTTCACCGGCCTGGCGGAATTCCTGCTCATAAGGGCCACAATGATGCTCGAATCCACGCCCCCGCTCAGAAAAGCTCCCAGGGGAACGTCGGCGATCAGCCGGCGCTTCACGGATTCTTCAAGAAGCGTTCTGAGGCGCCTCTTGTTTTCGTGAATGTCATCCGGAGGAATGTCCTCTTGACTCTTCTGATCGCCCATATCCCAGTATTGTTCCGTAAGAAACGTATCTTTTTCAAGGAGGAGAAAGTGGCCGGGCGGAAGCTTTCGTATGTTCCTGAAGATCGTCCAGGGGGCTGGAATGTAGTTGAGCGTCAGATACAGGTCAAGGGCTTCAGAATCGATTTCCCTTGAAACGTCGGGGTCGCAGAGGATCGCTTTGATTTCCGAGGCAAAGATCAGGCGGCGGCCGTTCCAGGAGTACACAAGGGGCTTGATGCCGAGACGGTCCCTTGCAAGCCAGAGCCGCTTGCGCCGGTCATCCCACAGAGCAAAAGCGAACATCCCGTTCAGGCGCTTCAGGCACTCGACTCCCTCCTCTTCGTAGAGGTGGATGATGGTCTCGCTGTCCGTGCGGCTCTTGAGTTGGTGCCCGCGGGACAGGAGGTGCTGCCTCAACTTCTCAAAGTCATAGATCTCACCGTTGAAGACAAGACGGACGGAGTCGTCCTCACTGCTCATGGGCTGGCGGCCTGCCGGGGAAAGATCGATGATGCTCAGTCTGCGGTGTCCCAGTCCCAGTGAGCCTGAAGTGAAATAGCCTTCGTCGTCCGGTCCACGATAGGCAAAGGAGTCGGCCATGTTCTTGAGAAGATCCGGGCTCACCTCTCGGCCGGTCAGGTCATATTTTCCGCAAATTCCGCACATAGTGAATTTTCATTTCAAGACTTGATGGCCCTTTTGAATTGGCAGGCCCGGGGTTCAGGCGTAAAGTCGCATCACTTCGAATTAAATCACATTGCCCGTCCCATGTCTATTTGAAAGGGGCTTGTGATCTCTCCATGGCGGCGCTTGCGGAAAACCGGTTATGAAAATAAAATTCTGGGGCACAAGAGGTTCGATCGCAGTTCCCGGGAAGCTGACGATCCGATACGGCGGAAACAGCACGTGCCTGGAGATCACCCTCGGGAGCAACCGGGTGGTGGTCATTGACGCCGGGACCGGTATCCGGGCTCTCGGAGACAAGCTCGCCTCTGAAAATGAAAAAAAGGAATCTCTATGTTTGAATTGATCATTGAGTCCAAAAAAGACAATAAAGCCAAGACCGAGCTCTCCCTCGGGCTGCGAATGAAGCTTGCCGGACACGAGACCCTATGCCCGGTCACCCGGTCGTGCGAGGATTTCAGGGCCTTTGAGAGGGAGGTGCAAACGATCCTGGAGCAACTGGAGGGGATCGGTTTAAAGGCCAAAAAGCTCTTCGACAACTCATCGGCGCAGGGAAAGCTGGGGCTCAGGCCGGGCATGGCGCCGCCCGAGATATGGACCATCCTGAGCGGCATTCAAGATGAGATCGAATTCGCCCAATCCTTCAACAGCCTGGATGAAGTCACGAGGCGACAGGTGGCGGAGCACGTGCTCACGAAATGCAATGTCTTCTCAGGTCAAGCCGCTGTCTTTTCCTCCCGTTATGATGACGGCAAAGGATTGATGGAGTGAATGGCCTCCCACCCCGGTTCGCAGCTTTACCTGAAAACATCACTCTGCCGTAGCGCTTTTGTCCCTTTTTACAAGAATGATCTGTGCACCAAGTGCAGCCGCCAGGATGACAAGGCAGAGCAGGTAAGGCGCACGAAGGCCGGCGTACTGGGCGGCCACACCGCCAAGGATCGGCCCCAGGACAGCGCCCCCTCCCAGGATGGACTCGTGTAATCCCGTTCCCCTTCCTTTTTCCTTCAATAAATGGACGGCATAGTAGAGGCTCGAGTAGTAGGTCACGCTGCAGGAAAGGCCGATCATGACGAAACCCAGGGCGAAGAGTGCCGGAACCTTTGACACGACAAGCAAAGAAACCCCCAGGAGCGCCAGAATCTGCGCGCCGAACAAGTACCCCCTTGAGAAGATCCAGCGATCCGTTCTCCGGAGAAGAAAGAAGCCTGTGAAGAGGGCCAAGCCGACAAAGCCGAGAAGCAGGCCGATGGCGTGATGAGGGATGGTCAGTTCCCGGGCGAGTTTGGGAAATTGGTACCGGGCGTTAGCCATGATGAACCAGGAGGAAAAGTTTGCCACCCATGCGGCGTAAAGAAAACCGTTGTGCCGTTTCGATGTCGCCGTATCCATGGGCAAGGCTTTTTCCGCCGGGTTAGGCTTGCTTTCATGCACGGAGGTGAAGACAAGAATGAAAAGCATGAGGGCGATGGCCGCCCCGACCAGAAAAGGCAGACGCGGGTAGAAGGTGTAAAGGAATCCCGAAAAAATCGGTCCGGCGAGGGTCGCTGCGGTCCATGACAAGTTAAAGGTTCCAATGTCCCGGGCAAGCCCGCTTTGCCCGATGCCGGTCGGATGATCCGCGATCCACGCCTGAAGAGAAGGCCAGTAGATCGAGAGGCCCAGGCCGTTCAGCACCGAGAGGGCCAGGATAATCGAGATCTCGCTCGCCTGGGTCATGAGAAGACACGATGCCAGGAACGCCAGCGGAGCGGCGATGATAAGAGGGCGCCGTCCCAGCCGATCCGAGATGTGTCCCATGAGGTGAGCCATTCCCATGTGAATGGATGAAGCCAGGGTGCCGACAAGGCCGAGCTGGATCGGGTTGGCCCCGAGATCGATGAGCAGAAGCGGGGCTGCCAGGTAGTAAATGCTGAAAACAAAATCCATTGCAAATGGAGCGACCCGGGCCGTGGTTTTTTCATTGATTCTCGGCATGACGGAATATTACCTAAGTTTTGTCTCTCGGATGGCTGAACGAAAGAAGAAGGTTCTCAGGGAGTGCACTCTCGAAGCGGGCATCGTTTAGAGGATCTCATCATCCGATTTGCTTGTCCGTTTGGATTTTAGCAGCACCTGTGTGGATGTCAACTAGATCTTGATGCTGCGGCTCTTGGCCGGTTTTCAGGCAAGACACATTTCATTTTAAGATTCAATGGCCGGACTCACGAGTTTTTCGAAATGAGATCTCAGGCCATTGCTTCATCACAAAGTCAAGACCCCATTGGTTCGGCGCAAGATAAGAGAGATGTCCTTCTCCATCATACGCCATGTTGGACCGTTCCCTTCGTTCAAACTCCTGCAGTTTCTTCTTATCATCGCAATGGACCCAGCGCGCCACCGAACAGCCGGCAGGTTCATAATCAGCCTCCACCCGGTATTCGCTCTGAAGACGAGCCACGGTCACATCGAACTGCAAAACTCCTACGGCTCCCAGGATGGTGTCTGTGCCCATCATGGGTCGAAACACCTGGATGGCCCCCTCTTCGGCAAGCTGGGCCAGCCCCTTGTGAAGCTGTTTGGCCTTCAGAGGGTTCTTTAAGCGCACCCGCCGGAAATGCTCCGGGGAAAAATTGGGAATGCCGATAAACTTGAGCGGCTCCTTGCTGGTGAACGTATCCCCAATTCTGATGGCGCCATGATTGTGAATGCCGATGATATCCCCCGGGTAGGCTTCTTCGACGTTGGTTCTATCCTGGGCCATAAATATGGTGGCGTTGTGCAGGGCTATTTTCTTGTCAATCCGATGATGAAATACCGTCATTCCCCGGGTGAATCTACCCGAACAAATCCGCAGGAACGCTATCCGGTCCCGATGCGAAGGATCCATATTCGCCTGGATCTTGAAGACAAATCCTGAAAAAGGCTCTTCGTAAGGGCTGACTTCACGGGTGAGGGTCGTTCTGGGCCGGGGCGATGGAGCCAACTCGACAAAGGCGTCGAGCAATTCCTGAACGCCGAAATTGTTCAGGGCGCTGCCGAAAAAAACGGGCGTCTGGTTGCCCTTTAAGAAGTGGTCCCGCTCAAAAGGGTTGGCCGCCCCTTCCAGCAACTCCACATGCTTGCGGAGTTTTTCCGCATGGGAACCCAGGATTTTCTCCAGCATAGGATCCTTGAGGCCGGCGACCACAACGCCTTCCTGTTTGCGGGTTTCCAGGCCGGGGGTGAAAAGACGTATTTCTTTTTGCCGAAGATTGTAAACCCCTTTGAAGCTTTTGCCCATGCCGACGGGCCAGGAAAAAGGCATGCACTCGATCTGGAGCTTATCCTCGATCTCGTCGAGCAGACCCAGAGGCTCCAACCCGTCCCGATCCAGCTTATTGATGAAAGTGATGATGGGGGTATTGCGCATCCGGCAAACCTCCATCAGTTTTTTTGTTTGAGGTTCCACGCCCTTGGCGCTGTCAACAACCATCAGCGCACTGTCGACCGCCGTGAGCACCCGGTAGGTGTCTTCGGAAAAGTCCTGATGACCGGGAGTGTCCAACAGGTTGATTTCAAAGTCTCGATAATTGAACTTCAACACAGAAGTGGTGACGGAAATGCCCCGTTCCCGCTCGATGGACATCCAGTCGCTGGTGGCATGACGGGCCGCCTTTCGCGCCTTAATCGTTCCCGCCATGTGGATCGCCCCGCCGAAAAGGAGCAGTTTTTCCGTCAACGTGGTTTTACCGGCATCGGGATGGCTGATGATGGCAAAGGTTCGCCGCCGGTTGATTTCTTTCTGATACCCTTTATTCACTGAAGCACTCCTTCATGTTTATCCCACGGTGTTAATATTACTCCCCTCAAGAATATTCTCTCTGAGTTGAGCCGGAATTCCCGGGATTGCAATGCATTATTGGATCTATGGTGAAAGCGATTCGCCCGCACCGCCACAGGGAGCTTGGGGGGCGGTTGAACGGATTTCCTGGTTTTAAGGGGTGCACGCCTGAATCAGGGCGGGGTTCCTTGCACCGGGAAGGCGGCGGCGGGGGAAAAGGGCCGGCGAAAGCATTTTTTTAAACAGGCAAAAAGCATCAACAAACTCAAAAAAGAAACTCTCCCTTGAGGGAGAGAGTCAGAAACAAATTTTACGGCGTTCAGGGACTATATTCATATACCCTAGCAACCGATCCGAGTCAACCTGAAAAAAGGGTATCACTTTAGCTCTATGAAACTGTGATTGAGGCTCATGGCTCTTTTCCTTTCGCTCCAAGGCTCCCGGGCTGGTCTTTTCTCATAGTGAAAAAATCAGATGGTTCAAGGGTTCTCGGGGGTGGACTTTTGGGGATTTTTCTGATAATAGATCAACTACAGCCTTGTTTTCGACGAAGAAGAAGAGATTATCGGCGTTTTTCTCTTCAGGAGACTGGACACGAGAGAGAAACAGAGCATCACCCGAGCGCGAGGCCGCGCACGGATCCCGGTTGTTCGCAGACCCGTACCGCGCAGCCGCACCATTCCCACGAGGCAGCCTCAGCCTTTCCGAAACTAGATTTCCAAGCCTTTGATGCTGTCCCTCCATCCCTTGAGAGCTTTCAATCGGTGGATTTAGATTCAAGTCGTGGCGGTGTGCACTACAGGTTCTATGGTCATGAGATCTTTTATGGGGATATGGCACAGGATGCGGTGGCCCTTGCCGCTTTCCTGCCACGGCGGGATCTCCTCCTCGCAAATTCGGCCGCCCTCCGGCAGCATATCCCTGCGGGGGCAACGGGTGTGGAAGCGGCATCCGGGCGGTGGGCTCAGGGCGCTCGGGACATTTCCGGCAAGCCGGATTTCCTTTTGCTCCGCATCGGGATCCGCGATGGGCACGGCGGAGAGCAAGGCTTCCGTATAGGGATGATACGGTGGGGCGTAGATCGCTTCCGCCGGGCCTGTTTCCACGATTTGTCCCAAATACATCACGGCGATGTCGTCGGAGAAAAAACGCACCACGCTCAGGTCGTGGGCGATGAAGATCATCGACGAGCCGAAGAGTTGTTGTATTTCAAGGAGCAGGTTGATCACCGCCGCCTGGACGGACACATCGAGGGCCGAGACCGGCTCGTCGCAGATGATCAAATCGGGCCTGCTTGCCAGGGCCCGAGCGATCCCCACCCGCTGCTTCTCACCGCCGCTCAATTGCCTTGGAAGCCGGTTGTAGTAAGACTCCCCCAGCCGGCCGTTCCTCCGGGCAGCCACAGGGTCTCTGAGATGGGCAGAATCACCAGCACGACCCGGGCCCCGTAAATGAGGCGGGACCACAGATCCCGGCCCAGTTCGTCGGTGCCCAGGATGTGTTCCCCGGAAGGGCCTTGGTTGGGCGCCCTCCAATCCTGCTCGAACGGGGTGTAGCCTGTGAAAAGGGGTGCAAACACCGCCACCGTCACCCAGAAGAGCACAATCACAAGCCCGATCACCGCTGTCGGTGATGAGAAAACAAAACGCAAACCGCGGCCGATGAATGCAAAGGGGCTTGCCTTTGCGACCGCAGGGGCTTCACCGCTCAACGATTGCTCCTGTTCGGATAGGGCGTTTCCCTGATTCATGGTTACCCGTACCGTATTCTCGGATTCAAGAACGTGTAGATGATGTCTGCTATGAGTTGGGTGCCCACGGCAAGAATCACCAGCACCATGGCGCCTGCGGCTGCCACAGGCGTTCAGGTCGGAGCCGCAATCGTCGCTACTCGATTTGTGATCGACCAGACCGACCCGGTGACGCTGGCCTTTCTGCGTTACCTCATCGGTTTTTGCCTTCTGCTCCTTCCTGCGTGGCGCTCGGCTCGGGGGTCGTTCAACGCTCATGACCTGCTCCCCATTGCAGGGCTGGGCATCGCACAGTTTGGAATTCTGATCGTCCTGATGAATTACGGTTTGCAGTTCATCCCTTCGGCTCGTGCCGCGCTGATATTTGCATACGTTCCGCTGCTGACCATGACTCTTGCCGCGATGATCGGCCATGAGCGGATGACTTTGCTCAAGACAATTGGGGTGCTGCTCACGATTGCAGGCGTAGGTTTTGCCTTGGGCGAGAAGGCGCTGCACCACGGCGAAATGACCGCAGGGTGGATCGGCGAACTGTCAGTTCTTGCGAGCGCTTTGTGCGCTGCGCTGTGCAGCGTTTTCTACCGGCCCTACCTCAGCAGGTATCCAACGCTTCAAGTGAGTGCCTTTGCCATGTTCGCCTCGGTCGTGTTTTTGGCGCTCGTGGCGGTTCTGAAAGGGCACTTCCTTATGGTTTTCGCTTTTACGACCTCAGGCTGGTTGGCCGTCTTTTTTATCGGCGGAAGCAGCGCCATCGGATACTATCTCTGGCTTTGGGCTCTCGGTCATTCCTCGCCGACCCGTGTCACTGTATTCCTCTCGCTCGGCCCAATCACTTCGGCGGCTCTTGGCGCCCTGCTCCTGGCTGAACCGATTTCAGCCTTGTTTGTCATCGGCTTGATTTGCGTCATTCTCGGTCTCTGTCTGGCTTATTGCCGGGAGGGATAACCCAGATGCGTCGACTTATAAGCGAGGGCGCGAAGGGCATTCTTCCCCGCCCATCTGATCAATGTGGACCCGCATAAAATATCATGATAAAACACTGGGTAGGAAGGAAGCCGTTGAAACCGCAAGGGGTTCCATGCCCTCACCAAGAAATGCCAAGGCATAATATGCGCAAGAATCCGACCGTGTCGATGAACCTCCAAGCGATCGACCACATCGTCCTGACGGTTAAGGACATTGATGCCACCTGCACGTTTTATGCCAAGGTGCTCGGAATGCGCGTCACAACCTTTGGTGGAGGGAGAAAGGCCCTGTGTTTCGGGACCCAGAAGATCAATCTGCATCAGCAGGGGCAGGAATTTGAACCAAAAGCGACAAACCCTACTCCGGGGTCGGGTGACCTTTGCTTTGTCACTGCGGTGCCGCTTTCGGAAGTCATCGAACATCTCAATGGGAGTGGTGTTGCGTTACTGGAAGGACCTGTTCAGCGAACAGGTGCAGTAGGTGCGGTCATGTCGGTGTATTTCCGCGATCCGGATGGAAATCTTATTGAGGTGTCGAACTATGAAAGGGCATAACACAGGGCGCCGGCGCATTGCGGATCGATCCGGCTCTTGAAACCGATTTTGGACAGGTAGGAGATTATGACATCCCAAATAGGAGGCGGGGACGAGTGGTGTGATCAGGAGGACTGGGTTTCTGATGGGGATCGGATCTACCGCTGTTCCAAGTGTCGCAAAAGGCTCCATCCCCGCAAGATCTTTGGAGAGGACGGCGAGGTTGCAGGATTCAGATTGCCGCCGCACAAGACAAAGGGCCACAAGATCAGAGCCCTCAAGGATCGGCAACGCAAGATCCGGACAGGCCGGAAGTGAGCGTCCCACGATGAAAGAAGGAATTGTGATGGGGGCAATTCATTCGTGGGTGTCGTCTCGGCCGGGTTGCTTCCCGGGAAACATCGGTTCCAGGAGGCGGCTACCCAGCAAAACGGGTTACCGGAGAAAAAAAGAGCCGATCAGGGATGAAAAAACCTTCTTACCTTTTCCCACAAAGGTTTGCGGATCTTCACCTTGAGATAAAGATCGCCGGTGTTTCCGCCGCCTTTGCCCTCCTCGCCCATCCCTGCAAGGCGAATGCGCTGCCCCTCGCGGAGATTGGGCGGCACGTTGACAACAAGTTTCTTGGATGCTTTCCTGTAGAAATAAGGATAGGGTCCACCCTCCAGAGCTTCCTGCGGGCTGAGTTCGATGGTTTCGCTCACGTCCCGACCCTTCTCTGGGAGTTCAACCCCGGTGGCCTTCCTGAGGAGATAGCGAGAGAGCTTTTCAGCAAAGAAAGGCGCCTTCCCGCCTTGCATGCTCTGGTTCCTGCGCGCTCTGCCTGTGAACACAAAGCCTCTCACCATGAAGCCGGGTCTCCTGAATTCGAAACTCCGGTACCCCTCGCCATAGGCTTCCTTGAAAATCTCTTCAAATCCCCGGAACCCGAAGGCTGAGGCCATCTCCTCAAAGATCCGGTTTATGTCTGAACCCCTGAAGATATCGTTTTCCGTGTAGCTGGATCTGAATCGGCCGTAAGCGTCGGGCCCGAACTGTCGCCGAACAGCATCATATTCTCTCCGTTTCTCCGGGTTGGAAAGAACCGCGTAGGCTTCATTGATAGCTTTCATCCTCTCGCTGCTTTCAGGGTCATGGTTTCGGTCCGGATGATATTGAAAAGCAAGGCCCCGGTAGGCTTCCTTGATGTGCTTCTGTGAAGCGTTCTCCGAAACGTTCAGGGTTTTGTAATAATCCAAATCCATATCCGCCATCATCGACTCTTCTCTTTCATGGTAAGAGAATAGAAACCGAGAAACCCTCTGTCAAGCAAAGTGCGGGCCAAAAGTCTTTACCGTGAAGTTATGGGCAATGAACGCAGGCTGGTTCTTGTGCTGATGGGGGAAACCCATACTTCTTAAGAACAGGTAATAAACCTCCCCGGAAGACGGCATTCTATTCATCCTATGGATTTCAGACTACGTATCACAGTTGTAATCGGGAACCCGTGCTTCCGTTGGGTGTTCGCGAGTGATTGGCGAAACAAATCGTTCGAACTCGGTTGCCCCAAAATCGCAATGATCACAGCTTCCCCAGTTCGTCCAGAAGCTGGATGACCCTTAAAGACTCAGCCACCCCAGTGGTTCCTCTCATGCTCACCACTACGGAGATCGCTTCCAGGATCTCTTCTTTCGTGGCCCCTGTTTCCAAGGCATACATGGTTTGACCAAGGATGCAGTTATGACACCCGGCGCCAAGGGCAATGGCCATTGCCATGAGCCTTTTGACCTTACCGCTCAGAGCACCGTCTCTATATACTTCAGTCGCTTGGGACCTCACTTCCTTAAACACCTCAGGAAGCAGTTCTCCAAACCGGCCCAGGTTCTTCTTCCGACTCTCATTTAGCTCCACTTGACTTTTACCCATGACAATCTCCTCTCCTGATAGCGTTGAAACGGATCCGGCGCGATATGCATCCTTCACTCTCCAAAACTATCTCCAAAATATTAGTGCCTGGCGCAAAATGTCAACGATAAGATTGTGTGCCGACGATTCTTTTCAAACGATGGGAATTTCCATTTCAGGCAAACGCCCCTGTCTGTTTCTCCAGGGCGGCCGGCACCCCTCGGCTATCTCCAATGCCGCCACCGCTGATTACTGGTATGCCGACTGCATCTGCCACCATGGGGGTAAGTACAAAGGTGGTCGGTTCTGAAAATCCCTTGTGGCCGCCGATATTTGATGTGGACTTTTGGGGTACGGAGAAGTAGGAGTTGGATCCGGCTTGAGAAGCTGCGATTGAACTGGAAAAGATATTTGATTTTGACTTTTTCTTATTAAGTCATCAAGAAGGGGACCTTTTGAAGCAATCTTTTTTAATCAAGTTGCGACTCGTCTTGCGGTCCGGAATTCGGCAAGGGTGGAAAGCTTTTTTGTGGATATTGAAAATTCTCGTGCCTGTCTCCTTTGTTACGGCAATCCTGGAGTACAGCGGCTGGACTCACACTCTCGTTTCCTGGCTCAAACCTGTTATGGGGTGGTTAAGCCTTCCTCAAGAAGCTGCTCTTCCTATCACAACAGGCCTGCTCATCGGGATTTATGGCGGAATCGGGGTTATGGCCACGCTACCGCTTACTGCAGACCAGATGACGCTGATCGCTGTTTTTCTTCTCATTGCTCACAACCTCATCCAGGAGGGCGTCATCCAAGGCAACTCGGGCATTCACATTGTCAAAATCACCGTGGCCCGCCTCCTGGTCGCGGTCGCTGCCGTGGTAGTGGTAGCCCAATTCCTGGCATCGGACACAACGACGCCCCTTTCAACCCCAACATCAGGACCGGTGGCATTTGGATTTGTCCAGACGCTGAAGAATTGGTCTGTGGATACGGCCGGCCTTTCCCTAAAAATGCTGGTCATCGTTATGATTGTCATGGTCGTGATGGAAGGAATAAGAACGTTCCGGCTGACCGATCGAGTTCTGGAAGGGCTTGAGCCTGTGCTGAAGATCATGGGGCTCGACAAAAAGGTTGGGTTTTTATGGATGACGGGGGCGTTTTTCGGAATAGCTTATGGTGGAGCTGTGATTGTTGAGGAGTCCCGCCGGCAAACGTTTGATCGGGAAGATATTGAAAAATTGCACCTATCCATTGGGGTCAACCATTCCGTCATTGAAGACCCGGCTCTTTTCCTTTCTTTCGGCCTGAGCCCCTTTTGGATGTGGGTTCCCCGCCTCCTCGCAGCGGTGATCATTGTTTACGTCATCGGGCTTTGGCACAGATTCAGGAGCTTGATCAAACGCTTGAAATCAGGGCTCAATGGATAAGGGAATGAAAAAGCATCAGGCGCATGAAACGGATTTGAAGGCCGGAACCTGATACCCTTTCTTGAAACCCCTTAGAAGTGAGTGATCAAGGGAGGGATAGCTGCTATGATTTAGTTGCTTCGAGCCATGAAAAGGATACTGTGGACATTGAGGATATTGAGGTTACCGAATAAATTTGGCATTTGGTTGTCTTCATGACCATCATAGCACCGCACGAAAAGCATTTTACTGGACCTGAGTAATGGTCGAATACAAAATGATCGAGGTTGAGTTCGCGTCTGCATGATATACATTTCACTTCTATGCTCCTTCCCTCCTTCCTCTAACAGAAAACTATTCGTCTTGACACTGTTGACATAATGCTGAAACCGTATACTCAAATTTCGCTGAGCTATCTCTGAAATTTGCCGCTGAGCGACCACACACAATGCAAATTTGCTGGGCTTTTGCTCTTGCATAGTCGGTCCTATATGTCGATCGCGAAAAAACCTCATCTAAGATGAGTGCTTGCGACATAGATCACCTCCCCATCTTAACCCCAGATTCCGGGGTTATTTTGTGAAGATCGCGGTTAGGTTTTCGCTTGGAGTTCGTTGCGGTAGTCTGTATCGCTGTTAGGTTGACATGTTTCGCGAATAGCCAGCCATTCTTGATCAAGCTGTAGGTTATGAGGTTTTGAAGGATAAGGGGAAACGTACCTGAAGAATTTTCTCATTGCAACAGTTAATTTGGCCGAGCTACTCGAGGGCAATTATTGGAAGCCTAAGAAACCATGGCTTGGGCCTGGCAATAGGACAGCAGAGAATCACTCAGTGCGCCGAAATAGCTTACCTGTTTTAGGAGAAACTGTCTCAGCATCATCCAAGCCTCCACAGCAAGAGCACTTCTAATTTGGGTGGACTTTGCAATCGCAGAAGGAAAAAGAGTGATGAATACAAAGTTGAACCATATATAATTATTTACAAGTACCGAAAGATATGCTTAGATAGTCCCATCTTTGGAAAGAAATTCTCAGAACGGCAAATGCCTGATGAGCAAGCATTGAGAGACCTGAATCTGAGGATGGTTCATGTCAGGAGGCCTTAGAGCCCATCATCGTTCTGGGGTGGACCGCCGCTCAGGGGTTGATAGACGCAGGAGCTATTCACTGGAGTATTTCCTTGAAGGCGGAAGGGAAAGGAGAAGCGGCAAGGATCGAAGATCAATGACTGAAAGAAGATGTGGATGGCAAAGGGTCACGGAGTGGTCCAGCGTGTGGGTGAACCTGATTGAGACGCCCTTTCTCATGGAATGATGCTTCCTTTAAGGTCCGGAAGGTCGGACTGTGTAGTTTTATTCCAGGAAATGGAATAGATCTTCCTTTATGCAAGGCGGTTATTGCCGGCGCCAAGGTGGATGGTTTTTTCGGTGTTGGGTAATGATATGAAATGATTCGATTTTTCTTGAGCCTGAGATGCCAAAAAGGATTGGCATCGATCTTGTATGGATTACAAAGTGCTTTGGCATACTACCCCAGGGTCTTACCGGAAGCATGATTGTTCGACGGCAGGATTCTGGGTCAAGGTGGATTTTGAAGAATGGACCGCAAAATACGATTGCCTTTTGACCGGCGTTGTGGTGAAGACAGGCGGAAAGCTTACGAACTCGGATTTTTCCTGGAGGGTGGAGCTGAAAGAAGAAGCGGGAAGGAGCGAAGGTCCGGGATGGACAGGAGAGCCGGTTGGATCGGCGTATCCGAGTGGTCCGGCATCGACCCCGACATTGTCGACATCAAAGATTTCCTGGATCAGTAGCAGCCCTTGCAACAAGAACGGCAAGGTTGGCCAAGACGCTCAAAACTTTCATCCCTGCTTTTTCGCTGCATACCCGGCCGGATGCACTCTCCTGAGATCTGCATCCCAGTTTGAAAGGAACCTCTAACCCTTTTGCCGATAGAGCCATACGATGGATGAATTGAACTCTCCTAGCACCTTGCCTGACAACGGAGGTCGGCGTTCGGGGGTTGAGAGAAGGCGGTTTCAGTACACTTCCCACATCCCCGAAAGACGCTCCGGCCACGACCGCAGAAGCGGTTTTGACAGAAGAAGCAACATCGACCTGAGACGCCTGGACCAAAAAAATGGCGTCGAGCGAAGAACCGCTTTCCTCTCTACTCCGGTACCCCCCGGAAAATGATGGACTGGGAACCTGCGTTTCAACTCTCACCTCCTTCGAATCTAAATTGACAACTTCACCTCTCGATATATCTTAAATGCGATCTTTAATTTGCTCTCTGTTGAAATCCATCCGTCACTCTTGCCGAAATACCGTGGTCCGAACCCAATTCATTGGGCTATCCATAATAAGGAGAGAAAGACCGGGGTGACGGTTTTTCGTGTCACCGACGAGCCCTATTCAGGGTCTGTCCTTGTTCAGCGTGAAACCATGATCAAGCCGGGCGAGACCTTTGCCGAGCTGGATTTTCGACTGGCTCGCATAGCCTGTGACGCCCTGAATGCAACCCTCAAGATACTTGAAAAGAATCCTCATGTTTACGGAGTGGAACAGGATGAATCAGAGGTGTGCTGGGCTCCGGAGCTGAAAGAAGGGAATGCTCACCTGTCTTTCGATTAGCTCCGCTGAAGTTAGTACCCACCGTTGCCGGAAGGCTAATTCGGATAGATCTCATACAAATCCTGTTATTTCTCCACATCTTACTTGCTCAATCTGTTTTTAGGTTATTTTTTCATTTACTAAACGTAACATGACCTCCGCAGCTTTTCCCGGTTCTTCCTTTACGAATAAGTGGGCCTCTTTATTCAGCACTTTGGAAGTGTGTAAAAGCTTTCCATCAATTGGCGTTGCCTTGACCATAAACGTGGGTAGTTCCTTACATACACCTTTCTTTTTTTTGAAACCGGCTACTGTATCTACTTGACATCACGCCGAGAAAGCCCCTTTGTCTTTTTTGGCATATCTTTCGCATTGCTAAAGAACAGCAAAGAGAAGTTGACTAAGAGTTAAGCCTAAGCTGTGACAGGGGGATTATTTAGGCGATGGGGAAAGCGCTTCAGCACCCAACAATAACCATAGGATGGCCGATACCCTCCAACGGTTATGACTAAACAAAGGGAGTTTGAGGTGGCGCTTAGGCGGCTCCTCGGATGTGCGTGCATCTTTTCACTCGGTGATTCTGATGCGCTTGGTCACTCACACATAGTTTACGCTCAAGCAATTTGCACCGAAGAGAAAAAAACGGCATCACGGGAAGTCACTTTTATCACAGGAGGTGGGGTGAGATGCTGTGGATTATTGGCACTGCGAGTCTTTTTGCACTAGTGATGTTGCTGCTATTCCGTCGGAGGATCAAGAAAAACATTGAAAGAGACATAGCCTTTTAACAAATGACAGAAAGCTGCTTAATCTTTCACCACAGCCCTAGGCCTCTTGTCGGCGTCATAGGTGAATAACCATAGGACAGGCTCAACTGGAGGACGAGAATGGGAACACCACGTTCGATTGACGTTCTGCTATCGGTTTTTGATTTGCATGTTAATGAGGCCCTGGGGGAGAATGAATGGGCCTCAAGTCGAGTGATATTCAACTTTGATCGAAAAAGAGGAACCAAGGAGTTCAAATTGATAAACGCTGAACTCCCCAAGGATCTTAGTGATAGAATTGGGGAGTGGCTCCACAGCAATATTGATGAAGAAAAGATTGCATCCGGCATCAAATCAAACAGAATTTATCTTCGACCCTATAGAGATTCTTTCTGTGAAACGTAGAAACCGTAAAGGCCTGCCATATGCGAGGAGTCGATATTGCGAGAGTCTCAATCAAGCCGGCATGCCGCTTCAGGGTGCCGATCCGTTGGCGGCTTCAGGGTTGCGCAGAAAGAGCTCGACAACAAGATGACCAAGAGCAAATTTTCTTCTGTTTCGGAACTGCTTTGGAAACGCACAATTATTCAATGCGAAGGAACTGGCGATAATGGGTGAGATTTTGTGGGCCACTAATGGTGAAGGGGAGGTTTTCGTTACTTGGAAAGCCATCAAGGAGCAGGATCAGCTATTAGAGTTGCTACGAATGATCGAAGACTATATCAAAGAGGACAAACGCTGCAGGGAGATATATCAGACACAGAAAGGCGCGGAAGTCAGTGTAGAAAGCGTGAAGATCTGATGACGATAAATCTCGATGCCGTTAGTGCCACGGTACCTGGGCTCGGGTTCTTGCGAGATGGCTAAGCAAAAGCTAAACAAAAGGGAGGGACTATTCTCATGGATCTCAAAATGGCAAGGTTGTGTCTCGACTGTGAAGAGATCTTCCAAGGCAAGGGCAGGTGCCCAAAGTGTGGTAGTCAATTCTGGCACCCAATCATGAGATGGATCGAAGCGATGGGCGAGGTGGACGGAACCTTTGTCAGGAGGAGAAATGTTTTGGTTCTGGCAAAACGGCCTCAAAGCGATCGGTTGATAGGTGCCGCTGCGTAAAGACATTTTGAGGGTTCGATAGAGGGCAGTGGCGATATGAGGGACCATGCCCCACGGTATGGTCCAAATGCTTGAGCCTAGCGGCATTTTTCTTGGTCATACGGCCAGTTTTTCCCACCGACCTATGAACCTATAATCTTACCGGCGGAACGGGCAAATGTGTAGGCATGACTGGGAGCGGAGGATTTTCAGGAACTTCATTGCAACCGCCCATAGAAGGGGCTGGTGCATGCATCTCAAGAAGTACTGGTAGTTGGAAACCGGCATAAAGCAAAGATTACAGGCTGCCGTTTGAGAGGCGTGGCCGTCGGCTTTGCCTTTCATATCCGCACCGAAGCAATAGCTTACAAGAACAAATCGCTGGTCGAAAATCACCGGTCGGATTTAACCATAACGATACGTGTCAGGCGGTCCCGTGGTTCATGTTTGTTGGTATACTTGAATCGACAATTCCCCTTCCTGCACCTCGCAATGCCCGATCAGCGTGCTTTCATTCCCCCAGGCGCATCATCCTGACACCCCTATGATTTTTCCTAACCACTATATATTGTTGTTCTTGTTGACACCCAACAATGATTTGAGCTACCATGCCGCTCAGAAAACAACTTCCTATCCTGGTCCTGGAGCCGGCTCCACCCGGGGTTGCTGCTCGATGGTATGATCCGGGACCGAACCAACAGGCCTGAACGTCATGAACGGTCGCGTTCGCATAGCCGTTATCGTCATGGGCTTGAGTGGGCTGATTGCTGAGATCTTCCTGCTGAGAGAGCTGCTCATCGTATTTTCCGGGAACGAGTTGAGTATCGGCATCATCCTGGCCAACTGGCTGCTGCTCGAGGCGCTGGGCTGTTTTTATCCGGGTAGGGTAATCGACCGGACCGAAAACAAGCTTGAGGCCTTCGCCCGGGTGACCGTCCTGTTCTCCGCGGCGCTCATTGCCGCCGTGTTCGCGATCCGAATCCTCAAGGTCATGCTGGGTGTGTCCATCGGGGAGCACGTCGGGTTGCTGCCGATGTTCTACTCCTCTTTCCTGGTCCTGTTGCCGGTCAGCGTGCTGCACGGTGCACTGTTTACCTTCAGCTGCCGCATCTATGCCCTGTACCGTGGGCCGGATGAAGCCGTTGCCGGCAGGGTCTACGTGGATGAAACCGTGGGCACGATGGCAGGAGGGGTCATCTGCACGTTCGTGTTCATCCCACTTCTGAACAGTTTTGAGGTGGTGATCGGTGTGGCGTTCCTGAACATGCTGGTTTGCTTGTGGATCCTTGCACCAGCGTGGCGCTCGGGTCTGCGGCGACGAGCGATGCCGGTTCTGTGTGGGATTCTGGCTGCGATCACCGGCATCGGGCTGCTGACCGGGCAGGCGGACCAACTCCACATCTCATCCATCCGGATGCAGTGGACGGGTCACAACGTGGTTCATTATCAGAACTCGCCCTACGGCAATATTGCCGTTCTGGAAAACCAGGGGCAGTATTTGTTCTTCCTGGACGGCATCCCCGAGATCATCACTCCCGTTCCGGACATGCTGTTTGTCGAGGAGTTCGTGCATCTGCCGATGCTGGCCCATCCGGATCCGCAGGACGTCCTGGTCCTGCGGGGCGGGGCAGGCGGGATGATCGACGAAATCCTGAAGCACCCTTCCGTACGAAACGTGACGTATGCCGAGCACGATCCCGCATTCCTCGAGGTAATCCGGAAGTTCCCCACGGTGCTGACCGAATCCGAGCTGAGCGATCCGCGGGTGCGCTTGCAGTACCGGGACGGTCGTCTCCTCCTTGCCTCCTCACCCCAGACCTATGATATCATCTTTGTCGGCGTGATGGAGCCGTCCAACCTGCAGTCGAATCGTTTCTTCACCCGCGAATTCTTTTCCCTGGCGCAGAATCGTCTCAACGAGGGAGGCATCCTGGTCCTGACCGTGCCGGGCTCGCTGACATTTCTCAGCGATGAGTTGAAGAATCTCAACAGCACGATTTTCCGCTCGCTGGGGGATGTATTCCCGCGTATCCGGACAATACCCGGCGAGCACCGAAACCTCTACCTGGCCTCGGGCGCCCCGGAGGTGGCGGAACTGGACCTGGACCGCATGGTGCAGCGGCTGGAGGAGCGGCAGATTCAGACCGATGGAGTCGTGCCCTGGCACATCGAGAAGAAACTGCACGACGGTTGGCGGCACTGGTTCCGCGACTACATCGATAGGGCATCGCAGAGCGTCAACCGCGATTTCAAGCCCGTCGGACTCTACTATCACATCACTCACTGGAACTCGCTGTATGCACCGGCCTTCGGTTCCGTGTACAACCGGTTCGAGCACGTTGGTCCGGGAACCGTGCTCCCGGCGTTGCTGCTGTTCGCCATGATCGTACTGCTGATCCGTTCCCGCCGCAGAAAGGGGGGAGGATTCGGCGTGCCCTTCGCCATCATCACCACCGGCTTTGCCGGCATGATCTTCAGTCTAATCGTCATTTTCATGTTCCAGGTCACATACGGGCATGTTTTTTCATGGATCGGGCTGCTTGTTGCATTTCTTATGGCGGGTGCGGCAATCGGTGCGTTGCTGGTCACGCGGGTCCTGCCGCACATGAGGGAGGATAAACGATGGTTCCTGGCGATGGAGCTGGGGATCATCGGCTTCACCCTCTTGCTTCCTCTGATCTTCCAGGCCATCCATCCGCTGCTGGATAGCCGCATCGCCTTTGCCCTTTTCCGGATCTTGTTCCTGGCTCTTTCCCTGGTTGCCGGCATGCTGGTCGGATTCCAGTATCCGCTGGCAAACAAGCTGCAACTTCGGGCGGACGGGCAACAACCCAACGACCGCACCGATGTAAGCCGTACGGGCGGTATGCTCTATGCATCCGATTTGCTGGGTGGATGGGTAGGAGGCATTGCCGGTGGCGTGGT
>Ga0209498_1000623_pt1 | contig 21886 bp, 16 predicted proteins | sample WalLakDeSediment_FD_184131 | JGI IMG/M metagenome (GOLD analysis project Ga0209498, IMG submission 184131) | Lake sediment microbial communities from Walker lake, Nevada to study Microbial Dark Matter (Phase II) - Walker Lake 11/02/13 Deep... | ecosystem: Environmental > Aquatic > Freshwater >...
AACGGTAAGCGCTACTTCGTGGCCCAGGCGGGTTGGTTCCTGGGTGAGGTCCCGATTATACAGCTTGGGGTGCTGGCCCCCCTGGGTAATAATTTTGACGTCGGAGAAGCACATGCCGACGCTGTCAATGCGCACCAGCAGCTGGTCGTCGCCCGGTTGGGGGATGGGGAATTGTTCGGGACGGCCGTTCCGCCCCATATTTTCCAGTCCGGCCCCATACATATTCCAGGCCCAGGTACGCTCCGGCACAGGCGTGCTGGCCGCGCGGTAGAGTTTGTATTTGCTTGTCATGGTATACCTCTTGGTAGAAGGATAGCCTGCAATTCAGGCTACCCCTCTAAATTCCTGACTTCTTGGGCAGTGGCGCAGGCCAGCGCCTTTTGCGCCAGTTCTCTGGCTGTCGCCAGCGTTTGCGCGCGAATTTGCGCCTTGACGGTGGGAATGGCGGGTACGCTAACGCTTAGTTCATCCACGCCCAGCCCCATGAGAATGGGTACCGCCTGGAGATCGGCGCCCAGTTCACCGCACACGCCCACCCATTTCCCGGCCGCGTGGGCGGCGTCCACCGTGCGCGCAATCAGGCGCAGCACGGCCGGATGCAGCCCATCGGCCTTACCGGCCAGGGAGGGATGCTGGCGGTCCATGGCCAGCGTGTACTGCGTCAAATCGTTGGTCCCTACCGAGAAAAAGTCTACCTCAGCCGCCAGCACGTCCGCCATCAGCGCCGCCGACGGAATTTCAATCATGATGCCGATTTCCACCGCCGGCCCATTTAGTTCCGCTCGCACCTCTTCTACAATCGTGCGCGCGGCGCGCAGTTCGCCGATGTCGGCGATCATGGGGAACATGATGCGCAGCCTGCCGTGCTGGGCGGCGCGCAGGATGGCGCGCACCTGTTCGCGCAGCAGATGGGGGCGATTCAGGCAGAGGCGAATGCCGCGCTCGCCCAGGAAGGGATTGGCTTCCGGGGGTACTTCGATATAGGGCAGCGGCTTGTCGCCGCCAATGTCCAGCGTGCGCACGATCACCGCCTGTCCCTGCATCGCCTGGGCGATGTCGCGGTAGACGGTGAACTGTTCCTCTTCGGTAGGCGCAGAGGCGCGGTCTAAAAAGAGGAATTCGGTGCGCAGCAGGCCCACCCCTTCGGCGCCCGCCAGCATAGCCGCCTGGGCGTCGGCCAGCCCACCCACGTTGGCGACCACTTCGATACGGTGGCCGTCGGGGGTGATGGCGGGGTCGGCGGCCGTGCGGGCCGCCCGTTCCTGCTGCTGCCGCCACGTGGCCTGCGCCTGGCGCGCCTGGGCCACGACTTGTGCGTCGGGATTGATGGTCAAAGTGCCGCTACGGCCGTCGAGGATGGCCGGCGTGTTGTTTGCCAGATCCAGTACGCCGCTCCCGGCGCTGACCATGGCGGGCAGGCTGAGGGCGCGGGCAATGATGGCGGAATGGGCGGTGGGACCGCCAACGGCCGTGCAGAACCCCAGGACGCGATCTTTTGGCAACGAGGCGGTGTCCGAGGGGGAGAGGTCGTGAGCCACGACAATGACGGGATGCTCCGGCAGGCGCAAGCCCTGGTCGTCGGCGCCCACCAGCAGGCGCAGCACGCGGTAGCCCACGTCGTGGATGTCGGCGGCGCGGGCGGCCAGCAGCGGATCGTTCAGGCCGGCCATGAGTTTGGCGCGCGCTTCAATGATGGACTGCCACGCCTGGGCGGCGGGCTGCTGCTGGCCGATTTTGCCCAGCACGGCGTCCAACAAATCGGGATCGTCCAGAATTTCCAGGTGCACTTCGAAAATGGCGGCTTCGCTGGCGCCGCTGCGGGTGTGCATTTGCTGGTGCAGCGCCGCCAGTTGGCCGCGGGCTTGTTCAATGGCTGTTTGCAGGCGGGTTTCTTCGGCGGAAGCGCCGCCGAAGGTTTCTTCAATGCGCACTTCAGCCCGCCGCAGTTGGAAGATGGGGCCAATGGCGATACCGGGGGCGGCGGCGATGCCGCGGACGAGTCCGTCTTGCTCTGGGATAGTGGATGCGGTTGAAGATTCTTGCCCGTTGGTTGGTTTGGGATCTGTTTGGTTAATCTGTTCTGCTTCGCCCAGACCGTCGGCAACGGCCGTTTCTAGCGCGGTCAGTGCTGTTTCTTCGTCGACCCCATTCACCACAATGCGAATGGATGCGCCTGTTTCCACCCCCAGCGTCAACATTGAGATCAGGCTCTTGGCATTGGCTTTCTTGGCCCCGTGATGCACGCGAATATCGGATTTGAATTGTTTGGCGGTATTTACAAATACCTTCGCCGGGCGGGCGTGCAGCCCGGTAGGATTTTGAACCACGATGTCCAGTTCTTTCATGATGACATACTTTACTCTTCCACCGCCTCTGCGCTCAGGTGGGTCAGAATCACCTGCGGGTCGGTGGTGGTGATCAGTAGTTGGGTCGTATCCTCATCCTCAATTACCTCGGCCAGGCTGGCAAGGACGCCGATGTGTTCGTCAGAGGCGGCGGCGATGCCGATGATGAGGTACGCTTTTTCGCCATCTTCCCACTCCACACCCTGGGGCAGTTGCAGCACGGAGATGCCGGTTTGCAGGATTTGCCCTTTGTTGTCGTAGGCGCCGTGGGGGATCGAAACGCCGTTGCCCAGGTAGGTAGACATGGTTTCCTCGCGCGCCAGCATGCCGGCAATGTACCCGGCTTCGACACAGCCGCTGTTGACCAGCAGTTCCCCGGACTGGCGGATGGCGTCGAGTTTGTCCACGGCCGTTCCCTGCAGCCGGATTCTCTCTAAGGATAAAACAGCCATGTTTACCCTCCCGTATCCAGGATGTCGCCGTTATCGGTGAACGCTTTCACCAGCGTATCAAAGGCAGGGTCGTTCAGGAAGTGGCTGAATGTGATGATCACGGCGTTGGGCGCTTTGCTGCGCGCCACGCCCGCCAGCCCCTTATGCACGACAATCACCTGCGCGTCGGCGGGAATGCCCCGCGCCGGTTTGTGCAAGACGGAGACATCGTTAATCTTGGCTTGCTTTAGCTTCTTCTTGAGCGAATTGACGCTCATCAGGCTGGAGCCCATGCCCGCTTCGCAGGCCAGGACAATGGTTTTTACTTTCGATGCAGCAATTGAGTGGGTCATCATTTAATTCCTTTATTTGGGAGATATTGGAGAGACCGGAGACCAAAGCTCCAGTCTCTCCAGTAAGCATGGTTAGTCAGTAGCCAGGCCGGGTACGCCGGAAACGGCCGTTTCTTCCATCTCTTCTTCCGCGTCCTCCAACGGAACGGGCCGTAGTCGCAAAATAAACGCCCCGACCAGGAATGATGCCAGCGCGCCAATGGCCACACCGGTCAGCACGGCAAAGTGCTGTCCTCTAGGAATGACCGCCAGGTAAGCAAAGATGGAGCCGGGGGAAGGCGTAGCCACCAGGCCGGCGTTGGTAATGGCAAACCACAGATTTGCGGCAAAACCACCGGAAATCACCGACAAAATCATAATCGGATGGGCCAGCACGTAGGGGAAGTAGATTTCGTGAATGCCGCCCAAGAAGTGTATAATCATTGAGCCTGGGGCTGAGTCCTTCAACATTCCTTTACCCGCAACGTAATAGGCGATGAGAAGGCCCAGCCCAGGCCCTGGATTTGTCTCCAGCAAAAAGTGAATGGCGCGTCCCGACTCATTGACGGCAGCCACACCCAGGGGCGCCAACACCCCGTGATTCAGCGCATTATTCAGGAACAGAACCTTGGCCGGCTCGATGACGAGAGCCGCCAGCGGCAGCAATCTGGCGCTGACCAGCCCGTCCACCAGGCTGCCCAGGAAGTTGCTCAGCCCGGCAACCACCGGGCCAATGGCCACGTTGGCAATCAGAATCAGGATGACGCCCAGAATACCGGCGGAGAAATTGTTGACCAACATCTCGAAGCCCACGGGGACCTTGTCTTCAAATACCTCATCCACTTTCTTGATTGCCCAGCCGCCGAGCGGACCCATAATCATGGCGCCCAGGAACATGGGGATGTCTGCGCCCACGACGACGCCCATGGTGGCAGCCGCGCCGACTACGCCGCCGCGCACGTCATGGACCATCTTGCCGCCGGTGTAGCCAATCAGCACCGGCAGCAAATACAAAATCATGGGGCCGACCAACTCTGAGAACTTCTCGTTGGGAATCCAACCCGTGGGGATGAAGAGGGCGGTGATCAAACCCCAGGCGATGAAGGCGCCGATGTTGGGAATGATCATTCCGGCCAGGAAACCTCCAAACTGCTGTAATCGCTCTCTGACACTCATTTCTTTTCTCCTTTCTCTGTAAAAAAATCTTTGGACCGCGGGGATCCTCTTGTCAATAAATGCAACCTGGTAAGGGTTCGCCAATTTCCGGCCTGAGTCGGACAGGCCGGTTAATTGTTTGGGGAAAGCGCCAGGTTTAACCTGGTCGGTACGTCAAGCATTAGGCCAGCCACTCGGTGATGGTTTCGATGTCCTCTGGTAAAAGCAGCGGGTGAACCTGGATAACTTTGATCCTTTGGCTTACTGTGTCGGGAAGCGGGGCCGTGGTGATGATCAGTTCGGCCGTTTTTATTTGCTTGTGATTCAGTTCACGCAGGGAGAGCACTTCCAGGGCGGCCAGGCGTGGAAAGCGGGCTTTGAGCCGGGCTACGAGTAGTTGGGCGGTGGCCATCCCGCTGGGGCAAACGACGATAACGCGCTGCAGGCGATTCGGCCGTTCGCGAATGTAAGCGGCCCGCAGCAGCAGCGCGATGTTGTTGATTTCGTCTTCCGGTAAATTTACATCAGCATGCTCAGCTACAATTCCGGCCAATTTGTGGGCCAGGTCATACTCGAAAGCATATTTTTCGGACAGCGAGGAAGAAGGCGCGAGGGTGGGCATCCACAGCGCAAAGCGTTGCCGGAAGCAGGCCGGGACGATGTGAATGACCAGGCCATCGCGCAGGGTTTTGTCTTGAGCCAGGCTGGGCAGGTTGTAAGCGCTGACGATATGCTGTATCAGGCGGTCCATAAGGGCGGAAAAGGCTTTGTCAAGATCGAGATCGCCGGGCCAGCGTTCATTGCGCGGCGTGGCGAGAATGTACATGGCCACGGAAGCAATTTCGGCAAGAGGCCAACCGTTTTGGATTTTCCAGCCTAGCCGTTTAGCCACTTGCGCAGCGATTTGCCAGGTGGGGAGGGTTTGCAGCCAGTCAAGTTGTGCGGGACGAACGGCCGTGACGTGCCCATCCTGCACCCGCTGCGCTTGAATTGCCAACACCAGCGCCAGGTGCAGCACCGCATCATCGGTGAAACGGCCGCCCAACTGCGCCTCCACGTGAGCTACCTGACTAAACGCCCGGCGCACATCCCAGGGTTGAATGATCTGCTGTGCCTGCTGTACGGCCGGCAGTAAATGGGCATCAGACGCCAGCGAGAAAACCAGCCCTTCTTTATGATTCATAGTTGCCAGGGAGGGGCCAAAGGGCGTTTCGCCCCACAATAAGGCCGCTACCGTCTGGCGACGCTGCTGTTCCGAGGAGGCAACCCCAAAGCCGTAGTTGGGCCGGCGTTCCAGCCTGATCCTTCGCGAACTCAACCATACCTCAATTGCGTCCAGGTCTTTTAGGATGGTAGTGCGGGACATTTGCAGCAACTGCTGGAGTTGGTACAAAATCATCGGTTCTTTTGCCAGCAGGAGGATGAGCGTGATGATTTGCTGGCGCTGTCCGGTGGTGAGAACGAGTTGAAAATCAGCGGTTGAGCCTAATGCGGCCGCAAGGTTTTCGTGGTTTTCTGGCAGGCATTCAAGCTCTACGCCGATGCCGGGTCTGATTTTAAGCGTTGCGTTATATTGGTCTAGCCAGCGACGTATGTTTTGCAGGTCGTAGGTGACCTGACGCGGCGTGAGGTGCGCTTCATCAGCCAATTCAGCCGCGCCAAGGGGGGAGTTGGCCGCCAAAAGAATTTGCAATAAATCGCGTTGCCTTGTAGTTAACGCCACCATGATTTATGAAGTAAATATGCCAAAAAGCTGTTCGCCCTACGTTGATGTCTACCATTCGCGTCAATCGAATGGTAGCTTAATTAATAGTCAATGATTGTAATTATAGGGTAGTTTTGCACAATCAGAACGGTTGATTGTTGTATGTTTTTGTAAAAGTGTTGTGACAAAAGTAAATGAATACCCTACGCGCTGGTTGTGGTTTACATTTGCCCATGCATGCTTTACAATGTTCGCAGTCATCACAATCCCAATTTGGTGACTGTACCTATTCAGGAGGATAGACAATGACCACAGTCAGTCAGATTTTACAAGCCAAAGGGAGCAACGTCTGGATCATCGCGCCGGAAGCCACGGTGTACGACGCCCTGGCGCTTATGGCAGAGCATGATGTCGGCGCGCTGGTTGTTGAAAAAGATAACGCCGTGGTGGGTATTTTTTCCGAACGCGACTACGCACGCAAAGTGATCTTGCAAGGCAAATCATCACGCGATACCCTGGTGCGCGACATCATGAGTTCCAACGTCGTCTGCGTACGGCCGCATCAAACGCTGGACCAATGCATGGCCGTCATGACCGACAAGCGCATTCGCCACCTGCCCGTGCTGGATCAAAACCGGCTGGCCGGCGTCATTTCGATTGGGGACGTGGTCAAAGTGATTATCACGGAGCAAAGCATCATGATCGATCATCTCAAGGATTACATTTACGGCTAGCTCGTTGCTAACCAGCCGGCCTGGATTATTAAAGGAAGCGCACTACCGATGACCGACGAAACCCTTGACCTTTCCTTTGAAGAAGCCCTGCAAGAGCTGGAAGCAACCGTCGCCAGGCTGGAGGCCGGCGAGTTGACGCTGGAGGCATCCCTGGCGCTGTTTGAGCGCGGCCAAAAGCTGGCCGCTTTCTGCCACCACCAGCTTGAACAGGCCAGCCTGCGCGTCGAGATGCTCACCGCCGATGGCGAAATCGTTACCCTCGACCCCGACGACCTGGATTAACGCCCGCGCAGCGTGCATTGACAAAATTGTTCCAACTCGTTAACTTCATGTATCCTTGAGAAAAACTGGTAGGAACGTGGAGCGCATCGAGATCACAGCGCAAAAGTGAGCGTGGGGCCCATGCAAATGGCGAGCAACTTTGTTCAAACTCACCCGCTACCCGCCACCCGCCACGCGCCACGCTCGTTCCACTCCATTACTACGTGAGGCAGATCATTGTTTAAAAGTTTACGCGAGTCGCTCACCCGCACGCGCCAATCGGTCTTCGGCCAGATTGCCGGCGTGCTGGGCGCGGGCGACATCACCGACGAAACCTGGGAAGATTTGGAGGCGCTGCTCATCCAGGCCGACGTGGGCGTGTCCACGACGCTGGACCTGGTGGAAGCGCTGCGCGAGCGCGTCCGGCGTGAAGGGCTTTACCGCGCCGATCAGCTTGTGCAGGCGCTTAAGGAAGAGCTGCGCGCCATTTTGGGCGCACCGCCCGCCTTCAGCATGGAGGATGCGCGTCTGCTGACGGTGGTCATGATTGTGGGCGTCAACGGCTCCGGCAAGACCACCACAATTGGCAAGCTGGCCCACTACTATAGGCAGAAGGGCTACAGAATCATGGTCGCGGCCGGCGACACCTTTCGCGCCGCGGCCATCGACCAGCTCAAGATTTGGGGCGAGCGCGCTGAAGTCCCCGTGATTGCCGGGCAACCCGGCGGCGACCCTGCTGCTGTGGCCTACGACGCCATTCGCGCCACCCGCGCGCGCGGCAGCAATTTGCTCTTCATCGACACGGCCGGCCGGCTGCACACTAAATTCAACCTGATGAAGGAGTTGGAAAAGGTGTATGGCGTCTGTCGTAAAAGCGTGCACGAGGCGCCGCACGAGGTGCTGCTTGTGCTGGACGCGCCTACTGGCCAGAACGCGCTGATCCAGGCGCAGAAGTTTAAGGAGTCGGTGCACGTGACCGGCGTGGTGCTGACCAAGCTGGACAGCACGGCCAAGGGCGGCATGGTCTTTGCCATCTACCGCGAGCTGGGCGCGCCCGTGCGCTTCGTCGGTACCGGCGAGCGCATCCAGGACCTGGCCCCGTTTGACGCGGACCTGTTTGTGAATGGCTTGTTTGAATAAAAACAGGGATGACGCGAATTTTTATCTGGTTCATCTCTGTTAATCTGTGTTCTACTTTTGGAGAAAAACCGCAATGGAAGAAATGATTACCCGCTTACGTGAGATGCAGGCCACCGTTGAAAATTTGCGGAGGCGTCTTTGACGTAGATGTCAAACTTGAAAAGCTAGAAACTCTGGAGCAGGCCGCGGCCGAACCAGGCTTTTGGGATGACGCCGCCAACGCGCAGGCGGCCATGCGCGATATCAATCGGTTGCGCCACCAGGTGGGCGTCTGGCAAAAACTGAGCAAACATTTGGGCGACACGCTGGAGCTGGCCGAGTTGGACGCTCCGGAATTGGCCGCCGAACTGGCGCGCGAGACAGACCTGCTAGAAATCGAAGTCGACGAACTGGAATTCCAGACCCTGTTTAATGGAAAGTACGACGATGAAGACGCCATCCTGGCCATTCACGCCGGGGCGGGGGGTACGGAAGCGCAGGATTGGGCGCAAATGCTGCAGCGCATGTTTATCCGCTGGGCCGAAGCGCATGATTTTGAGGTGGATATTCTGGACGCCACGCCGGGTGAAGAGGCCGGTTTGAAGAGCTGCATGATGTCGATGCGGGGCAGCTACGTCTACGGCCGTCTCCAATCCGAGCGCGGTGTCCATCGGCTGGTGCGTATCTCGCCCTTCGATTCCTCTAGCCGGCGCCATACCTCCTTCGCCAAGGTCGAACTCTGGCCCGACATTGCCGACGAGATTGAGATTGATATCGACGAGAAGGATTTGCGCATTGACCGTTTCCGCGCCAGCGGAGCCGGCGGTCAGCACGTGCAGAAAAACGAAACGGCCGTGCGCATCACCCACTTCCCCACCGGCATCGTCACCTCCTGCCAGAACCAGCGCTCGCTCACCCAGAACATGCAGGTGGCCATGAACGTCCTCAAGTCGCAGCTTTACGCGTTGGCCCAGGAGAAACAGGAGGCCGAACTGGCCGCGCTCAAGGGCGAAGACGTGGACGCTGGCTGGGGTAGCCAGATCCGCTCCTACGTGCTGCACCCCTATAAGATGGTCAAAGATCACCGCACCAATTACGAGGTTGGCAATGCGCAGGCGGTGCTGGACGGCCGTTTGGACGGTTTCATGGAAGCCTACTTGCGCGCCAGGGTTGGCGAGGCCGCGCGGAATCGCGAGGTCGCAAACTAGTTGCGCTTGCGCAAAAGATCGGTATAATTAAAAATTCACGTAATATTGCGCTTGATGCACGTCCAGGGTTTGACATATTGACGTTTGTAACTATAATAAAGCCAGTCATCAATTACATTTAAGGAAGTAAGAGCGTTGGCCTTCAGCCAGACGCTCTTTTGTGTGTTTATCTGCAGCGTTTTCCTCTTCACACGCGCTGCTGGAATTTGGAGTAGGGTTGGAGCTTAAGTTTTTGGAGGTCGCCTAGGTGGATAGTACAGATTTCCGTTCATTACGCATTAGTTTAGCGTCCCCCGATCAGATTCGTTCCTGGTCCTATGGTGAGGTTACCAAACCGGAGACCATCAACTACCGGCGCCTGCGCCCGGAGAAAGATGGCCTCTTTTGTGAAGCTATTTTTGGCCCCACGCGCGACTGGCAATGTTACTGTGGAAAATACAAGAACGTACGCTACAAGGGTATCGTCTGTGACAAGTGTGGCGTCGAAATCACCCGTTCTTCCGTGCGCCGCGAGCGGCTGGGCCACATTGAACTGGCCGCGCCGGTAGCCCACGTCTGGTACACGCGTCGCGTGCCCAGCTATATGGGCTTGCTGCTCAACATTTCGCGCCGTAACCTGGACCGCGTGCTTTACTTTGCCCAGTACGTCGTTACCTTTGTTGATGAAGAGGCGCGCGAGCGCGCCCTCAAGCGCCTGGACGAAGAGCTGCAAGACGCCGAACTGCAGCTTGAGCTAAAGCAGCAAGAGCAGGTTGACGAATCCACGCTGGAGGCGGCCAAGCGCATTGCCGAACTGGAAGCGCAGCTTGACGAGATCAACGCGACGTTTGATGATCGCCTCGCGGCCGCGACCGACGAGGTGGTGCAGGAGGCCAAGAATATCGAGCAGCGGCTGGAGAACCTGAAAGGTTCACCCGCGCCCGCTGAGGTCATTCTGGGCGAAACGATCATTGTGCAAAAGGGGGAAACCGTCGGCCGTGAGCATCGTGTTCTGGTGCAACAGGTTACCAACGAACGCCTGACCCAGGTGCAGAAAGAGTACGAAGAAGATCAGCAGTCACGCGTTGCTGCCATCCAGCGCGAAATGACCGAACTGCGCACCGAAATTGGAGCGGTCGACGAGAAAATGCGCGAGACGATGGACCAGAAGCTTGTTCGGCTGCGCCAACAGGCCCAGGCCAACCGCCAGCAGCTTGAAGAGCTCGCCCAGATGATGTTCCTCAACGAGAACGATTATCGCGAGCTGAAGAGCAAATTCGGCAACGTCTTTCGCGCCGGCATGGGCGCCGAGGCTTTTTACGACATCCTCAAAGGCATGGACCTCGAAAAACTGGCGCGCGACCTGTGGCGTGAAGTGCGCACGACGCGCTCCAAGCAGGCCGCCAAGCGCGCTACGCGTCGTTTACAAGTCGTCGAGGCGCTGCGCGACAGCAATAATCGCCCTGAGTGGATGATTTTGACCGTATTGCCGGTGATCCCGCCCGACTTGCGCCCCATGGTGCAGCTAGACGGCGGCCGTTTCGCCACCTCAGACCTGAACGATTTGTATCGTCGCGTCATCAACCGCAACAACCGCCTCAAGCGGCTGCTGGAGTTGGGCGCGCCGGACGTCATTGTGCGCAACGAAAAGCGCATGCTGCAAGAAGCCGTTGACAGTCTGATTGACAACAGCCAGCGTGGTAAGGCGCTCAGCCGTCGTGGCCGGCGCGAGCTGAAGTCGCTCTCCGATATGCTCAAGGGCAAGAAGGGGCGCTTCCGCCGCAACCTGCTCGGCAAGCGCGTGGACTATTCCGGCCGTTCGGTGGTTGTGGTAGGTCCCAAGCTGAATATGGGCGAATGTGGCCTGCCCAAGACGATGGCGCTGGAACTGTTCCGCCCCTTCGTGATCAGCAAGCTGATTGAGTATGGGCACGCCAGCAACGTCAAAGGCGCCAAGCGCTTCATTGAGCGCCAACCTCCGGAAGTCTGGGAGGTGCTGGAAGAGGTCATCCAGGGACGGCCGATTCTGCTGAACCGCGCTCCGACCCTGCACCGTCTCGGCATCCAGGCCTTTATGCCCAAGCTGGTGGAAGGCAAGGCGATTCAACTGCATCCGCTGGTCTGCGCGGCTTTTAACGCGGACTTTGACGGTGACCAGATGGCGGTTCACGTCCCGCTGTCGCAGAAAGCGGTCAAGGAAGCCAAAGATATGATGTTGGCGACCCGCAACCTGCTGAAGCCGGCCGATGGCCAGCCCATCGTAGGGCCTTCTAAGGACATGGTGTTGGGCGTCTATTACATCACGCTCATGCACGACGGCCGTCCTGGTGAAGGCCGCCTCTTCGGCAGCATGGACGAGGTCGAAATGGCTTACGAACTGGGCTACGTCGACATCCACGCCAAAATCAAGCTCTACATCGACACCACCTATGACGAGAAGGGCACGCGCTATGCGGATGGGAAACCCCGCCGGCGCCTGATTGAAACCTCGCCGGGGCGCGTGCTCTTTAACCTGACGCTGCCTGAAGAGGCGCGTTTCGTTAACCAACTGCTCGACAAAGGCGGCGTGAACCGGCTGATTAACCGCGTTTATAAACTGGTGGGTGACGATAAGACCATCGCGATGGTGGACGCCATCAAGGATATCGGTTTTAAGTTTGCCACAGTTTCCGGCACGACGGTGGCAGTGGCCGATCTGACCATCCCGGAAGAGCGTGAAGGTATTCTGGAAAACGCGCGTAAGCGCGTGGACGAGATCGACCGCCAGTATCGCCGCGGCCTGCTGACCGAAGAAGAGCAGTATCAGCGCACGGTAGAGCAGTGGAACGAGGCTAAAGACCTGGTGGCCGACGCGGTTCGTAACGCCATCGATCCTGAAGGTCCGCTAGCTATCATGGCGCTCTCCGGCGCCGGCAAAGGCGGTTTTGGTCCCATTACCCAGTTGGCCGGCATGCGCGGCCTGATGGCCGATCCGCAGGGGCGCATCATTCCGGTACCGATTCAGTCTAACTTCCGCCAGGGCCTGGAAGCGCTGGAGTATTTCATTTCGACCCACGGCGCGCGCAAAGGTCTGGCCGACACGGCGTTGCGGACGGCCGATGCAGGTTATCTCACGCGCCGGCTGGTGGATGTGGCCCAGGATCTGATCGTCACGGCCGCAGATTGCGGCACCAAAAAGGCCATCTTCGTGCGCCGGGCCGATAATTTCGGTAAGCAGACCCTGGCCGAGCGCATTGCGGGGCGCGTTGTGGCCGAAACGGTCATCGATACGACGTCCGGTGAAGTCATTGTGCGCGAGGGTGAGAACCTCACCGATGAGATTTCCGAAGCTGTCGACGCGCTGGGTGTGGAGTCGGTCCACGTTTATTCGCCCATGACGTGTGAGATGCGGCAGGGGATTTGCTCAAAATGTTACGGGATTGACCTGGGTCGCGGCAAGCCGGTGGCGTTGGGAACGGCCGTTGGCATTGTTGCCGCACAGTCCATCGGCGAACCCGGTACCCAGCTCACGCTGCGTACCTTCCACACGGGCGGTACCGCTTCGGCCGGTGGCGATATCACGCAGGGTTTGCCGCGTGTGGAAGAACTCTTTGAAGCCCGGCAGCGGCCGAAGGGTGAAGCCGTCATCACCGAAATTGGGGGCGCCGCTGAAGTGCGCATTGTGGAGGGCGTACGCCACGTCTTTGTGACCGACCGCAAACTGATTGATGACGTGTACGAGGTTCCAGACGGCTGGCATATCAAGGTCGAAAACAACGACGAGATCGAGCAGGGCGGCATTCTGGCCGAACAGGCGGACGAGGTCATCGTGACCCGTCATGCCGGCCGTGTCGTGCGAGACGCTGCCGGCCTGCGGGTCGTATGGGAAAGCATCGAATCCGGCGATTACGAGATTCCGGCGGGTATGCGTTTGCTCATTTCAGACGGGCAAACCGTCAGTCCTGGGCAGCAACTCACCGAAGGTTCCAAGAACCCGCACCGCATCCTGGAAATTCTGGGGCGCGATGCCGTAACGCAATATCTGCTCCATGAAGTGCAGCAGGTTTACCGTCCGCAGGGTCAGAACATCCATGACAAACATTTCGAAGTCATCATCCGCAAGATGCTTAGCAAGGTCATGGTGGTCTCTTCGGGCGACACGGAGCTTTTGCCGGGCGATCTGGTGGATGCCGTGCTCTTCCACGAAGTGAATGATGAAGTAACGGCCGAAGGCGGCCAGCCCGCCCAGGCTGAATCGGTCCTGTTGGGGATTACCAAAGCCTCCCTAAACACCGATAGCTTCTTATCGGCGGCTTCTTTCCAGCACACCATCAAGGTGTTGGCCGGCGCGGCCATTGCGGGTAAAGAGGATACGCTATTAGGTCTCAAAGAGAACGTCATTATCGGCAAGCTGATTCCGGCCGGCACCGGTTTTGAGGCGCGTCTGGCGAAAGAGCGCGAGCTGGAGGCCCAGATTGAGGCGCCTGAGCCGGTTGACGCAGCCAAGATGACCAGTTCGCCGCTGATTGATGACAATACGGCCGAAGATCTTCTGGAGGCCATTGTGGCCGCGGCGGTCACCAGCGCCCAAAAACCGGCGCTTGAAGCCGAAATAGAAGCTGAGATGGAAGGGGATTAGTCCAACACCGTCAGGCGCTTAGACGTAACTACTCGATATTTCGGGGCTGTGGCCGGTCTCCTGACCGAGCCACCGGCGGGCACGGTCGGAGACCGGCCCGAGCCACCCCAAGTTATTGAGAAGATACGCTTAGACGAAAAAGCGGCAGCCTTGATTGCAAGGCTGCCGCTTTTTTTGCGAGTGGAGTAATTACCGGGCTCAAAAATCGCGGTCGAGCAGCATATGGGCTAGTTGGCGCAGCGCCTGGCCGGCGTCGCCGCCGGGGTTTGCGGCTTGCAAATGTTCCAGGGCGCTGTTGGAATAATGGGTGGCCTGGTCAACTGCGAAAGTACGCGCGCCGCAAGCGTCAAGCAGCTCTACGACCTGCCGCACGAAGCGCTCGTCGGGCTGCGCGTCGCTGTCGTAAAGCTGCCGCAGCGCGGCGCTGTGGGTCAGCCCGTAGAGAACCGGCAGTGTTTTCTTTTTGGTGATGATGTCGGTAGCGGCCGATTTGCCGGTTTTGCTTTCGTCGCCCCAGATGCCCAAAATGTCGTCCAGGACCTGAAAGGCGAGACCCAGGTCACGCCCAAAGGCATTGTAGTGGGCGACGACGGGGGCAGGGCTGTCGGCAATTCGCGCGCCGAGTTCGGTGCAAAGGCTGATTAAAACGGCCGTTTTCCCCTCAATCATGGCCAGGTACTCATCCACGCTCACGGCGTTCCGGTTTTCGAAGTTCATGTCGGCAAACTGTCCCTGCGTAAGCTGCACGCACGTTTCGTCAAAGCGGCGCAGCGCCTCTACGACGGTGGCGGCCGGCACGCCGCGCGCGGACAGGCGATTCAGCGCCAGGTGCGCCATGGCAAACATGGCGTCGCCGCTGTTGATCGCCTGGGGCGTGCCCCAAATTTTCCACAGGGTGAGGCGCCCGCGTCGTGTGGGGCTGGCATCCTCAATGTCGTCGTGAATCAGGGAGAAGTTGTGCAGCAGTTCAATGGCCGCCGCCGCCGGTAGCGCTTGCTGCCAGGCGCCGCCCGCGGCCGCCGCCGTGAGCAGACAAAGCAGCGGCCGGATGCGCTTGCCGCTGTTTACGTTGGCCGGCCGCAGGTCGGCGTCGACCCAGCCCATGTGGTAATGCAGCATCCCGTGAAACGTGTCCAGCGGCTGCCTTCCGTCCGCGCCCAAAACCGCGCGCATCTCTTCATCCAGCGCCGGGAACATGACCTCAGACAATGTCATTAATTCACTCATCTCGCGTCACCCATTACTCATCACTCATTACTTGTCACTCAAAACTTGTATACAGCGGCGTATTCGCCAGCGCCTTCAGGTCAACCGCCCCCGCGCAGAACATCGCCACGCGCAACTCGTCCGTGATGGTTGCGGTCAGCTCAACGACGCCCTCCGCGCCCCCCTTGTCGGCGGCGCGCAGGAAATCGCCGGCGAGACCGGCCGCCGAGGCGCCCAAGGCGATGCACTTGGCCACGTCGATGCCGTTTTTGATGCCGCCGCTGGCAAAAATGGTCAGGTCCGGGGCGGCGCGGCGGCAGTATTGGATGGAAACGGCCGTGGGGATACCCCAGTCGATGAAGGCGCCGGCCACGCGCGCCAGGCGCGCCGTGGGGGCGCGGTACATCTCCACCTGGCTCCACGAGGTGCCTCCCGCGCCGGCTACGTCGATAGCCGCAACCCCCGCCGCGGCCAGACGGCGCGCGTCCTCCGCCGAAAAGCCCCAGCCGACTTCCTTGGCGATGACCGGTACCGGCAGCGCCCGGCAGACGGCCTCGATTTTGGGCAGCAGGTTGGCAAAGTTACCGTCGCCTTCCGGCTGCACGGCCTCCTGCAGCGCATTAAAATGCAGGATTAACGCATCGGCCGCGCATATTTCCACTGCGCGCAGGCACTGCTCGATCCCATAGCCGTAGTTCAACTGCACGGCGCCCAGGTTGGCGAAGAGGGGAATGTCCGGCGCCAGGTCGCGTACGTCGTAAGTGGCGGCCAGGTTCTCGTCGGCAATCGCGGCGCGCATGGAGCCCAGCCCCATGGCGATTTTGGCGGCCTGGGCGGCCTTGGCCAGGGTGCGGTTGATGCGGCGCGCTTCGGCCGTGCCGCCGGTCATGGATGAAATCAGCAGCGGGGTGTTAAGCTGTTTGCCGAAAAGCGTCGCGGTGGTATCGACGGCCGCCAGGTCGATTTCAGGCAGGGCGCAATGCATGAAGAAGTAATTTTCGAGCCCGCTGGTGAGCTTTTTGAAGGCGACGTCTTTTTCCAGGTTGATGCGAATATGATCGGCCTTGCGCGCGTCGATTTCAGGGGCCGTGTGGTGGTCAACGACCGCTTGCGTGTGCGGCCGAGCGCTGTCTATCTGCGGCATATATCACTCCATTGGTTGGCTTGGTTCAGGGTGCTCGGCTACGGCCGTTGGCAAGCACGGGGCGCTCGGCCGCCGAAGATTGACCTGAACGTTTTGGGTTTGATACGCGTCTCTTAATTCAGTTCGTAATTGATGATCGTTACCGTCACAGTATACTACGCTGCCGGACGTTTTGCGAGTGCGCGCCGCTAAATATTTATAAATTATCCGGCGCGCGCCAATTTTTTTATATAGTAGTCGTGCGACAGGCTGCCAGCAGACCTCTTTATCACACTTTTAAACGACTTTTACCGGATGAGTTCTGCACGCCATTCGCCGCGGCGGGGGAGCTAAGCTAAAATAGTACGCCACTGTAGCTCGATTTTAACTCGGGCGGCGATTTACAAAATCGCCCTACATTTACGTAAGGAGAAAGTATGCGCGTCTTAATTACAGGAGCCGCCGGTTTTCTGGGTTCCCACCTGAGCGAGCGTTTCATTGCCGAAGGCCATACCGTCGTGGGGATGGATAACCTGATCACGGGCAGTATGGATAACATTGCCCATTTGTTGGGGCATCCGCAGTTTAGCTTTATCAAGCAGGATGTCAGCACCTATATTTACGTTGCCGGACCGCTGGACGCGGTGCTGCACTTTGCCTCGCCCGCCAGCCCCAACGACTATCTGGAGCATCCCATTCCGACACTGAAGGTGGGGTCCCTGGGCACGCACAACACGCTGGGGCTGGCTAAAGCCAAGGGGGCGCGCTATTTGCTGGCCTCAACTTCTGAAGTCTATGGCGATCCGCAGGTGAATCCGCAGCCGGAGACGTACTGGGGTCACGTGAACCCCATCGGGCCGCGCGGCGTTTACGATGAAGCCAAGCGTTTTGCCGAGGCGATGACGCTGGCGTACCAGCGCTATCACGGGCTTGAAACACGCATTGTGCGCATTTTTAATACCTATGGCCCCCGCATGCGCCTGAACGACGGCCGTGTCGTGCCCAACTTCATCAGCCAGGCGCTGGCCAACCGGCCGCTTACGGTTTACGGGGACGGCAGCCGGACGCGCTCCTTTCAATATTATAGCGACCTGGTAGAGGGCGTCTATCGCCTGCTATTTTCGGCGGAGAAGCTGCCGGTGAATATCGGCAACCCGCGCGAGATGACGATCCTGGAGTTTGCGCACAAGGTAATCGAGATTGCTGGGAGCAAGTCGGAGATCGTCTTCGTGCAGCCGCAGGACGAGCGCGTGAAGGACGATCCCCAAATGCGGCGGCCCGATATTACCAAAGCGCGCCGGGTGTTGAGCTGGGAACCCAAAGTTCCCCTGGAAGAGGGCTTGCAGGAGACAATCGCCTACTTCCGCAGCCGCGTTTAGGCGCTGCCTGGTACCCTGTTATTCCCCGCCTTGGGGGGCATGAATGGCATGTTGAGCAGCATGGAACAGATCCGGAGCGCTCCGGTAGCCGGCGGGCTGTGGCGCGCGGCCCCTTATGGGCTGGCGCTGCTCCTGGGGCTGCTGCTGGCGCGTTTGCCGCTGCCGCTGGCAGCGGGCGCTTTAGCGGCCACGGCCGTTTTCCTGCTGCTCATAATCCAGCCGCTGGTCGGCCTGGGGCTGGCCCTGCTCCTGGGACCGCTGGCTGCGGTTGAAGGCAACCTGCCGGGCCTCGGCGCGCTGCTGGGCGGGCCGCTTAACAGCGGCCAACTGCTGCTGCTGCTGACGCTGGGCGCCTGGGTAGCGCGCGGCCTGCTGTGTCGGCGCCTGAATATCCCGCATACCTTTTTCAACGCGCCGCTGCTGCTCTTTATGCTGGTAACGGCCGTGACGCTGCTGGGCGCGCGCTCCATTCCGGATGGGCTGAAAGAGTTGGTGAAGTGGCTGGAAATGGGGCTGATTGTGCTGCTGATAGCCGACCTGGCCGGCCATGCGCCGCGCCGTGCGCTGCCGTGGCTGGCGGGGGCTTTGCTGCTGGCCGGGTTCAGCCAGGCGCTGCTGGGCATCTGGCAGTTTGGCCTGCGCGACACAGGCCCGGCCCATTTTGCCGTGCTCGGCCGTTTCTACCGCGCCTATGGGACCTTTGAGCAGCCCAATCCATTCGGCGGTTACATGAACCTTTCGGCGCTGCTGGCGCTGGGCTGGCTGGCCGGAATGGCGACGGCCTGGCTGCGCGCGCGCCGGCTGCCGTGGGACAGTCCGTTGTGGCCGGCGGTGGGCGCGCTGGCAGCGGCCGCGCTGGCGACGGGCCTGGCGCTCTATTTTTCCTGGAGCCGGGGCGCCTGGCTGGGCTTTGCGGCGGGATCGGCCGTGCTGCTCTTCTTCTGGCCGCGCCGCCGCGGGGCCGGTGTGGCGCTCCTGCTGCTTATGGGAGCGCTGCTGCTGGCCGGGTTGACGCTTGATCTCATTCCCGCCGCTGCTCAGGCGCGCCTGGGCCATTTCACGGAAGATTTGCGCTTTGGCGATGTGCGCGGGGTCCCGATAAACGACGCCAACTACGCCGTCCTTGAGCGATTGGCGCATTGGCAGGCGGCCTTCGGCATGGCGCAGGACAATCTCTGGTTGGGAGTGGGCTTTGGCAACTACGAGGCGGCCTATCCTGACTACGCGCTCATAAACTGGCCGGCGGCGCTGGGCCACGCGCACAATTATTACATCAATTTGCTGGCCGAGGTTGGCGTGCTGGGGCTGCTGGCGTACCTGGTATTGTGGACGGCCGTTTTCTGGCAAACGCTGCGGGTGATCGACCGACTGGATGGCGCGGAGCGTGGCCTGGCGTTAGGCTTGCTGGCCTGCTGGGCGGCGCTCACCGTTCACCACCTGGTAGATAAGCTCTACGTTAATAATATATACATCCATTTGGGCGTGATGTTGGGCGTATTAGAATTACTTATTCGGCGCGCGCCTTCTGGCATCACCTTGAGCGCTAAAATATAATTAGCAAATCTATCTCGAAAAGTCAGAGGTTTGAATTTGAATGTAAATGCGATTGTGATCGACCTGAGTGGTCGTTTGGGCGTCAATCCCAGGGAAGCCAAGCGCTTTATCAAGTTTGCTGTGGTGGGGTCAATCGGGTTCCTGGTTGATTTTGGCTTTTTCAATTTGCTCAGCGGCCCTTTCCGCGCCTTATTGGCAGAGGGGCAGGCGGTTCACGATCTGATGGTTGGATTGGGGCTGATGGCCGAGCAGGTGCTGAAGCTGGGGCCGACGTTTGCCGGCACGGTTTCGTTTGTGGCGGCGATTGTGAGCAATTTCTTGTGGAATCGTTATTGGACCTATCCTGATTCACGCTCCAAGTCCCGTCGTAAACAGTTCAGTATGTTTATGCTCGTTAGTGTGATCGGCATTATCATTCGCCTGCCGATCATTACTCTGCTGCACGAGCCCTTTGCTCGCCCCTTCGAGCAGATTCCGCTGCTGCAGCCCTATGCCGCCCGGCTTGGCGACAACGCCGCGCTGGCCGTGGCCGTCGTGGTGGTCATGTTTTGGAACTTCTTCGCCAACCGTTACTGGACCTATAATGACGTGCAGTGATGGCTGCGAGTGGACGCGTGCGGCGGATTGGCCTTGACGTTACCTCTGCCTTGACCCAGGGTGGGGGAATCGGCCGTTACACGCGCGAGTTGGTGCACGCTCTCGTCGCCGCGGATGATGCGTCCCATTACTGCCTCTTTTCGGCCAAGCCCCCGCTCGTTTTGCCAGTCTCCGACCCTTTGCCAAGCGGCCCGCGGGTCAGCCACTACCCATCCCCGTTGGGCGAGCGCTGGCTTTACCGTCTCTGGTACCGGCTGCGGCTGCCGCTGCCGGTCCAGCTTGTGACGGGCAAACTGGATCTGTTTCATTCCCCCGATTTTGTGCTGCCGCCGGTCAGCGGCGGCATTCCCACGCTGCTCACGGTCCACGACCTTTCGTTTATCCATTATCCGGAGGTCTTCCCGCCGGCGCTGGTGGATTACCTGAACCGTGTGGTACCCTGGTCGGTGGCGCGCGCCACGCACATCCTGGCCGATTCGCGCGCCACGCGCGACGATCTTGTCTCTATCTGGCGCGTCCCGTCGGAGAAGATCACCATCCTATACAGCGGCGTCCATGCGCGCTTCCGGCCGGTGACGGATGCGGCGGCATTAACGGCCGTGCGCGCGCGCTATGGCCTGGGAGAGGAGCCCTACGTGCTGGCCGTCGGCACCATCCAGCCGCGGAAAAATTACCAGATGCTGATTCGCGCCTTCCAGCCCGTGGCCGCCGCGCTGCCGCACAATCTTTACATTGCAGGCGGCAAGGGCTGGCTTTACGATGACATGCTGGCAGAGGCGGCGCGCCAGGGGCTAGAGGACCGCGTGCGCTTCATCGGCTTTGTGGATGATAGCGATCTGCCGGGGTTGTACAGCGCCGCCGATCTGTTTGTCTTCCCCAGCCTGTACGAGGGGTTTGGGCTGCCGCTGCTGGAAGCGATGGCCTGCGGTACGCCTGTGCTTACCTCCAACGCCTCCAGTTTGCCGGAAGTGGCGGGGGAAACGGCCGTGCAGCTTTCACCCCACGATCAAGCCGCCTGGACCGCCGGCATGCTGACCCTGCTCACCGACCCCCAGCGGCAGGCGCGTCTGGTAGCAGCCGGCTTTGCGCGCGTGCGGCAGTTCACCTGGCAGCAGGCTGCCCAGCGCTTGCTATTCCTCTACCAGATGCTTTTAGCGTAGGGGTTTCATGGGTTGTTCTGTCCGGAACTGCTCGCTACAATCCGGCCAACATGAAATGCAGAACTGCGCGCCGGCAGGTGAGTGTACGTACACGCGACGCTTCAATCCCTCCCGCGGCCGCAAACACTGAACTATACTGGCAACGGGCGTAATCTGACATTTTTACCAGAGGCGGCACGGTCAGAGACCGGCTACAGCCAGTATATACAAAGGGGGTTTGCATGAGCAAATTCATCATTACCGGGGGCCAACCGCTCCGCGGGACGATAACCGCTAGCGGCAATAAAAACGCAGCCCTGAAACTGCTGCCGGCCTGCCTGCTGACCGATGAGCCGGTTGTGCTTCACAATATTCCCAACATCCAGGATGTTAACAACACCATCTTGATTTTACGTGACCTGGGGGTTGATATCACGCCCTTAGGGCAGGGAAGCTGGCGCGTGCACGCGCGCAACGTGGTCAAGACCGACCTCGACAGCATTCTGGCCGGCCGCACCCGTGCTTCCTTTGTCTTTGCGGGCCCTATGCTGGCGCGCATGGGTCGCATCAGCCTGCCTATACCGGGCGGGGACGTGATTGGGGGACGGCCGTTAGACACTCACTTGCAAGTTCTACGGGCGCTGGGGGTGCAGGTAGAGTTGCGCCAGCCGGGCGTCTTTGAAATGCAAACCGGCGGCTTGCAGGGTACCGGCTATTTGCTGCTGGCCGAAGCCAGCGTGACCGCGACGGAAAACGCCATTATGGCAGCGGTGCTGGCCAAAGGTGAAACCATCATTGACAACGCCGCGTCGGAACCACACGTGCGCGACCTGTGCAACTTCCTGAACCAGATGGGCGCGCAGATTAGCGGAATCGGCGCCAACCGGCTGCAAGTTAGCGGCGTGGAGCGGCTGCGCGGTACGGAGTTCACGATCGGGTCGGATTTTATGGAAGTGGGTAGCTTTATTGGCGCCACGGCCGTTACCGGTGGTGAAGTCCGC
>Ga0209498_1000624_pt1 | contig 21873 bp, 15 predicted proteins | sample WalLakDeSediment_FD_184131 | JGI IMG/M metagenome (GOLD analysis project Ga0209498, IMG submission 184131) | Lake sediment microbial communities from Walker lake, Nevada to study Microbial Dark Matter (Phase II) - Walker Lake 11/02/13 Deep... | ecosystem: Environmental > Aquatic > Freshwater >...
ACACTTTGAGCTTGAAACTTTCAATAATCACCGTAACAAAAAACAACAAGCCCGGACTTCTCCGTGCGATTGATTGTGTACGGAATCAAACTTACAGAAATGTTGAGCATATTATCGTGGATGGCGGTTCTGCCGATGGTACGGTTGATATCCTTCGATCCGAGCAGAAAGAAATTAATAGTAGGCCTGTCATTCCTGCAAACGAAGTGAGTCAGGAATCAACGTTAGATTCCGGACTTCGCCGGAATGACACCAGCTCCAATAACGCCAAACTTCCAGCTACTAACTACTCCCTACTAGCTATCAGCGAACCGGATAACGGAATTTACGATGCAATAAACAAAGGAATAAAGTTAGCTACCGGCGATGTAATTGGACTTCTTCATTCAGATGATTTGTATGCGGACGAGAATATGCTTGAGAGAATTGCGGAAGTTTTTAAATCAAGAGCAGAAGGCAAAGAGCAAAGCGCAGTTGAAGCTGTATATTCGGATCTTGTGTATGTAAGAAAGAAATCAGATTCCGGGCAAGTCCGTCAGGACTTCGTCCAGCCGGGACGAGTCGGAATGACGGAACCAAGGACTTCTCACTACTCACGACTAACTACTAGCTACTCTGTCATAAGATACTGGAAAACGCATAAGTCAGTAAAAAGTAATCAGTCATCAGTAAATAGAAAGGATACTGATCACCACTTACTGGTCACCGATCACTTACTAAAGAACGGCTGGATGCCTCCCCACCCTACTTTGTTCGTAAGGAAAGAAATATTTGATAAGTATGGTTTCTATAATACTGATCTTAAAATAGCTTCAGATTATGAGATGATATTGAGACTGTTTTATAAATACAAAATTACTTCTTACTATTTACCAATTACTACTTATTTAATGAGCATCGGTGGTGCAAGCAATAAAAGCCTGAAGAATATTTTACAAAAAAGTAAAGAGGACTATTTAGCAATGAAGATGAATGGTATAAAATACCCGGTCATCACTCTATTCAGTAAAAACTTCAGAAAACTCCCCCAATTCCTGGCTCGTGACTTGTCCTGATTCTATAACTCAAAGTGGCGGGTTTCTGATTCAGATTCCGGACGCTGCCCGTCCTTGACGAGGTCTCGATTTAAGTCGGACCGGAATGACCTAGCCGGGATTATCCGGTATGTTGAAGAAGAATTACTGTTTGAAGATTAATTAAGATTTAATCTTTAATTTTGATGAGCCAAAATCTGATAAATCGAATCTATCAATAAATGCAATATTTAATAATATTTTTTGCCACACTGGTCGTAACCATTTTTGTCACACCGTATTTTATCGGGCTGTTTACTAGAATTAAAATCGTTGATATTCCGGATGGTATAAGAAAACTTCACACTGCGCCTGTGCCACGGATGGGCGGTTTATTAATATTTTCAGTTTTCCTGACTTCAGTTTTTATTTTTTATGGAGATATCAACTCAATAAAATATTACCTTTTCGGGGCGATAATAATTTTCACTCTCGGCGCTTATGATGATTTATTAGGTACAGGATGGCTGTTAAAATTTATTTATCAGACAGTTGCGGCTTCCCTGCTTTTACTTTTTCTTATTCCCAAAATATCGGCTGTTACATTTTTTACTTTTGAGTTAACAATAATACCCGGAATCATCCTGCTTGGTTTTTTCATAGTAGGTACTATTAATGCATTTAACTTACTCGATGGTCTGGATGGATTGGTATCCGGAATATCTCTGCTTGTTTTCATACTTTTATTTTTCATCAGCCTGAATTTATTAGATGTTTTTTCATTAGTCATCCTCTCAACTATAATAGGCTGCCTGACCGGATTTTTAAAATATAATTCATACCCCGCCCGGATATTTCTCGGAGATTCTGGTTCGTTTTTACTCGGCTATCTGGTAGTAAGTGCGGTTCTTATTGTATCAATTGATAAACCAGGCGGTGTACTGGATTTAACATTTCCAATAATTCTTTTGGCTGTTCCTATTGCAGATACATTAAAAGTTTTTTTTGAAAGAGTGATTTCCGGAAAACACCCCTTTGCAGCAGACAGAAGTCATATACATCATATAGTTCATAGCAGAAACATTACTCACCAAACAACAGTTTTTGTTATTACAATCTACTCACTGCTTTTTGCAGCCAATGCTATTATCTACAAGTTTTATTCAAATCCTGTTGGTATTCTTGTTTTTGTGATACTGATTTTCCCTTTGCTTTTTGCCAGTAAGATTGTGCAGTTCATGATCGACCGGGAGAAACTTGTTGTTTTTGGAAGAGCCATCAATAGATTTCCGCAGGTTTTGATCAACTATTATAAATACGGCTTAGTACCAATTGTAGGGTTGTTTATCCTCTATTATTTTCTTTACCTTCTCTCAAGCGAAGATGGTCCTGTTAAGGAATTCCTGCTTCCTTCGCTGATAATATTGGCATTGTTACTATTGTTCACCCTAATAAATTATAAAAAAAATAAAATTTTAACAGATATAATACTTTTTTTTAATGTGCTTATCTTCTTTATAATAAATCAAACTAACAATGTTTTGTATCAGGATATATCTCAACTGCCGGTACTCGGAAACCTCACATATCACCTGCTTATTATTGGTGTGCTGCTTCCAATGGTTGGTTTTTTTCTGATTTTCCGTGAAAGATTTACAAATCAAAATGGTGTATTCTTTACCGGGCTCGATTTAATAATTATTCTTGTTGTGCTTCTTCTCTCCATTACAGCTAACCTTCTTCCCGTTCCGAGGTCTTATCTTATCAGCGATACAATTTTCAGAAGTTTTCTTATTTACGCTTTTTATAAAGTGATTGTGAATATCCAGCCTAAGTTCAGAATGTATTTATATGTAATCTCATTCTTAATAGTTTTTTCTTCACAGGTAATATTATTTATCCAGTGAAAGACATTAATTTTAAGCACCTGGGATTTATACTGATTATTTTATTTGTTGAATTATCAGCACAGACAGTTTATCAGCCTGTGTATTCAGATATTTATATTTTTCTTGAAAGACTCTTTATTAAAGGCGTGATAGAATATCATTCGGAAGTAAAACCTATCCCGAGAAAAGAGATTGCCGGATATCTGATTGAGGCACAATCAAATTATGACAAGCTTACAGAAATTGATAAAAAAGAAATAGAGTTTTACTTAAAGGAATTTGCTGATGAAGTTTCTTTCATTGATGATAAAGCAGAACAAAAGCTGCCCCGAACTGAATTTTTCACTTCAGGAGAAAACGAACGCTTCAGACTTTTTAATTACAGAGATTCAATCTTCACTTTCAATCTTGATCCTATTCTGGGAATAAAAATAGGCAATGAGTGGGAAACAGGATATTCGCAAAGATGGAACGGACTTGAAATGTTCGGCTATGTTTCTGAGAACTGGGGATATGCACTTGATTTCAGAGACAACCTCGAGCAAAGTGATAATCTTGATGAAACAAAAATAAATGTTCCGGCTGCAGGTATAATTATCTCCAAGCAGGCAGAGAATAGTATTCAATACAGCAGGGTTAACGCTCAACTGAATTTTGGCTGGAGTACGGGTAACATTTCCTTTGGTAAGTATGCAGTAAATATAGGAAGCGGCAGAGCTGGTCAAATAATCAATTCATCCAAAGCACCTACATATCCTCTGCTGCGGCTTGATTTCCGTCCTGCTCACTGGCTTAACTTTATTTACTTTCACGGTTTTTTAAAATCAAACATTCCTGATTCATCAACTTACCGCTACACCTCTGTTGAAGGCAGAGAAAGTATAACCGATATTCCAAAGTATATAGCCTCACATATGCTTTCATTTTACATCGGAAAGGATTTGACATTCTCACTGGGTGAATCAATCGTTTACAGTGAACAGATTGAACCGATTTATCTTATTCCGGTAATGTTTTTCCGCCTTGCTGACCATTACCTTTCAAATCAAGGCTCCAATTCAGGAGATAATGCACAGCTTTTTGCCGATGCTTCATATAGAATACGTCAGATAAGAAGTAAGGTTTACGGTTCTGTTTTCATTGATGAGCTGTCAATCGAAAAAGTTCTTGAGGGAGAAAACCTTTCTTCGATCGGTTATACAATCGGCACTGAGATTTCAGATATTATTATTCCGAATTCGGGCATTGTGGTTGAATATACAAGAATACAGCCATTTGTTTATACGAACTCGAATGATGCAGAGACTTATAAAAGCAGCACATATCAGCTTGGTCACTGGATAGGCAGCAATTCAGACATGATCTATTTATCTTACAGACAAAACATCTTAAGAGGGCTTTGGCTTAAGCTGTCAGGTTGGTATTTCAGGAAGGGACAGACTGAATTGCCGGAAGAACAATATCAGCTTCCTTATCCATCAACATTATACGGAGCAAGGCGAAATGACAGAAGAATAAGTCTGGAAATATCCTGGCAGCCAGTACATAATCTTTTCGCAAAAGGATATTACAATTATTCCAATATTTCAGATGAAGAAGAAGGCAGAACCCCTGATTTTATGATTGGGACATTTAATAATTTCGGTTTCGCAGTCTATTATGGATTATGAAAAATTCAGGCTTGTTTAATATTTATGTAACTATAGATAACTTATAAAATATATAGACTTAGCTTGTGTTATCTGAGGATTACCATCCTCCACCGCCTCCTCCACCGCCGCCGCCGCCGGAGGAACCGCCTCCACCTCCCCCTGATGATGAACCAGGTGCTGTTGAAGATGAAGAGATAGTGCTGCTGAAACTACCAGACAACGATGACGCAAAACCCGCTGCGCCGAGCGTGCTCCAAACAGTTCCGGAATACCAGCCCGGTTTATATGCTGAGGATTCCGTATCAATACTGGAAAGAACATCAGAGAATTTCTCTGCCCACTTATTCTCGACTCCAAGTGCTATCGCAAATGGAAGAAATGATTCAAACAGTTCGGGAGATTTATCAGGTTCCTTTATCGAATAAATCCTGTCTCTTTCTGCGGTACCTAAATACATCTTAAAGCCATCTATTTTGTCCATAATTTTTCTGCCAAGAAGAGTTGGTGCTTTGAGTAAATGATAGAATATTATGTTCACTAAAACAATAACAGCTATTATTAAGATCATTAATGGTGAACTTAGCTCGGCAAGAAAATAAAACCCAAGTATTTGACCAAGAACGAAAGGAATCGAAAAGAGTGTTATGAAAATTGCACTACCCAATGCTGTAACCTTTCCCCTCCCTTTACTCAATACTCCTTTCCAGGTTCGGAAAACAGTAAGAAGTAAAAAAGCTACACCAATACTCCATAATGATACCCAAATCAAAATAAAAATTTGTTCCTCAGAACCGCCAATTATCGAAATAATCAGAATGAATAATGAAGCAGCTATCCCAATGAAGAAAAACTTTTTATTAGTAATAAAATAATTTTTCTCGTAGCTGTTTTTCAGAGAATTTTTTAATGCTTTAATCGCGCCTTGAAGAATCGAGTGGTTTTTCTGTTCAAGTTTAAGTATCTGTTTATTTCCCTTTTGTGAAAAACCTAATTTATCCAGAACAGCCTGTTCATCATTTAAGAGAGGCTTTTGACTTCCATTGACTTTCACAAGGCGATAGTCCTTTCCATCTTCTTCAATCCTTAAATATCCTTTTACTGCGAGGGATACGATTGCAGTAGTAAATATTTTATTATCATAACCCATCCGGGAAATGAATCGTATAGCTGCAGCAGATAAATGATGAGGTGGTTCATAAAGGGGAATTATCAGTCCTCTGGCTGGATCTTTTCCAACTCTCCACCAGATAATCAGGTAATAAAATATAAGTGCTAATATCCCTATCAGTCCGATTACAGATTGAATATTATCCTGGAAAAAATATCTGAGCTTGTCCGATTGTGTAGGCTGATAAACTAATCCATTCGGCAATTGAACTACTATAGTCAATCCCTCTCTCGGATTAAGAACTGAAGTGGTTTGAAAAAATACTTTATCGGAGCTTAATATTGAGTATTGATAATTACCTCCCTTGAAACCGCTGTACCCGGTATAACCATAAAGTCTCAGGTCATCACCTGAAACTGGTGCGGGCAGATTGACAGTAGCTGTAACTTTTTCTATAAGAAAATCCCAGCCATTACCTGTAACATTCCAGTAAAGTTCATCGAAATTATCAAAGTAACCGATTTGTCTGTCCGTTTTGTATGTGATTAAGTAAGTGTATTCGCCGGGAGGAAGAAAAAAATCACTGCTGCCGCAATAAACTCTTACACCATTTGAAAGATTCTCAGTGTGATAGCTTTCAGAGTTGCCATCTCTGCTGACTTCCAATACTTCAAACTTTATTACAATATTATTGCCGTATTCATCTTTATATCTCGTCGGGAAGTCACGATAAATTCCTCTGCGAATTTTCTGTCCATCTGCAAAAACTATTATTTTTTCCTCAACTACCATTGAAGCATCTTCATTGATAGTTATTTCGCTCTCAAATGAAATTATTCTTTCAACGTTTTCGTATTGAGCGATAGTGTGCTGGCTGATAAACAATATCCCAAGAAGGAAAAATATGCTGATGACTTTTTTCATAATTTAACTTCAGGAGTTGCTTTTTCAGTTGCAAGAGTAATTTCGAAGAAGTTTTCCTGCTTGAAATCAAAAATGCCTGCGATAATATTTGAAGGGAATGACTCAACCCTGATATTGTAATTTCTGACCGCACCATTATAATATCTTCTTGCAAATTGCAGCTGGTCTTCAATTTCAACTAATTGACTTTGAAGATTCAGAAAATTCTCACTTGCTTTGAGGTCAGGGTAATTTTCAACGACAGCAAACAGATGCTTCAGCATTCCTGAAAGATCGGATTCGGCTGGAGCTTTTTCTTTTACATTTTCAACTTTAACGGCTTCAGTTCTTTTTTTAGTGATATTTTCAAGTAAGCTTTTTTCGTGCTGGGTGTATCCCTTAACTGAAGCAACGAGATTTGGGATTAAGTTATGTCTTCGCTTAAGCTGAACATCTATCCCGCTCCAGGCTTCCTTTATCAGATTTTTTTCACGGATAAATAAATTGTAAGTAAAAATTATCCAGATTAGTATTGCAGAAACTGACAGAATTAAAACTAACGTCAAATGAGTATTTCCTCCAGAATGTCACTGAGTTCATCAAAATTATTTACTACGGGTATTCCAAGTGTCAACAATCGTTCCTGATTTTGATGTCCGTGGGAGAGCAGAATACAATCAGAATTTATTTCGCCGGCAACTTCAAAGTCGTGAATTGTATCACCTATAAGTAAAATATTACCAGCCGTACCATTAGAACGAATCTTTAAAGCTAAATTTTTAGCAAGGTGTGCCTTTCCACCAGCATAAATGTTATCCAGCCCAACTATATTTTGGAAGTATTTATCTATTGCAAAATGTTTCAAGATTCTATTCAAGCTATTCTGTTCGTATGCTGATAGAAGATGCTGCTGGATTTTTTTTGATTTCAACTCAGATAATATCGCCTTAGCTCCGATGAATAAATCACAGCTATTTTTTCTTAGCTCGTACTCATCCATAAACTGCTTCCCAAGTACTTCAAACGAATTCTTTTCGAAAGTATGACCAGCAATTTTGTAGTATTCAACAACCGGGAAAGTAAATATCTCTTTATATTTTTTAATTGAAATGTTTGGTAGATATTCCTGAGTAAGAAGTAAGTTCATTACATTAGCACAAAGTTCAACATCATTAAACAGTGTGCCGTTCCAGTCCCAGATGATATGATTATACTTTTTTACAGGAAAATTCATTTTGTGGAATTAATCATTCTGCACAGTTCGAAGACAATCTCTGCCGTGATTCCCCAGATAACTTCTTCAGTAGAGTTATAAACCAGAATCCGATGAAAGCCGTTTCTCCAAGGTTTGGAATATCTTGGCGGCAAACCTAATTTCTGAACAGGCAACAGTTCAACCATCTTACCATCTTCATCTTTGTATGAAGGATGAACTTCAAGCTTTACAGTATATTCCTCCGGTTTTTTCTTCAGGAAATGTTCAACAGGAACAAGAAAAACTTTTTCAACTTCATTTTTGTCAAGAGTAATTTCATCAAGGTTTTGAATATTAAGAAATCCAACAAAAGCATCAACAGTTACTCCCATTGGTGCAACGAGAGTTCCAACCTTGCCTATTATTTTAATCTGTTCTGGATTCAATCCTAACTCTTCTGAAGTTTCCCTTATTGCAGTGTGCCGAAGTCCCTGATCTTTTTTCTGGTCAAATTCTCCTCCCGGGAAACTAACCTCACCTCCCTGCCTGATGTAATTCGAACGTTTCTCAAAAAGGAAATGATACTTGTCATCAATAACCACAAGAGGCACAAGCACGGCAGAATTAAAATATTTATCCTTGCCAAGTATCTCGGGTGAGTTTGCTAATGCGAGTGTTATATTTTCAAGAGTTAGATTACTCATTCATCAAAAAGAAAAATGTTTTTACAATTACAATCTAAATTTTTCTTTTTAATTAAAGAAATAGAATGAGCAATGTGCAGAACAGATTTTTACTTTGATAAGAATGCTGACTTACCTACGAATATGTTGTTCGATAGTGATGAACCATCAAACCAGGTTTCATGATTTTGTGAGGAGTAAATGAAATATGAAGTTGTATCCTTGTAACCTTTAATTTCAATAAATTGCAAATCCTGAGTTGTTATACTAAGTGAGTATGTCGGAGTTAAATTTGCACTGACTGTTACTTCATCTGCGAAGCTGTTATTTGTAAGATTTGCTAACCTCGTCAGATAGTTAGCTGTTTTAGCTGAATCGACAGGCTGATTGTTCAACAGCCATTTGTTCCCGCTCTTTGTTAACTGAAATGAACTATCTGCCGGATAAGTGAACTGTAGATTTTGCAAGGTATTGTAATCTGATTTAATTACAGTCCCGTCACGGAAAGTATTTGCACCCTGGTTGAAAGTCATATCAAGAAATCCATCTACCTCATAAACGTCTGTATCATTGAAAAGGCGAACAAACGTGTTCATCGTTCGCGGCTGCTGAAATGAAAATCTGCCAATAACTAAATCCAGAACCAGCTTAGTGTCCTGATAAACTTTAACTCTTGAACCAGTGCTGTCAACCTGCAGTTCATTCCATTTACTTTCATCACGAGCAGCGAGCCGCTTCGGTTTTATTTCCAGCAGTTGTGTAAAGAGACTGTTAATTCTGCCTTCAGCCATTTTAGCATTTCCTCCTGATGGTAAAGTAACACGCCACTCATCTTTATCCTTGAATAATTTTACTTCGGAATGATTCTGAGATTTGGGATAAATTAATATCTCGGTGACTTTGGTCGTATCTATATCAACAAGTACCTGCCTGAAAGTTCTTTCTTTTTTTCCTCCTTCAAACAGAAAAAGAAAAAGTCCAAGCAGAAGAAGGACTGTAAAAATAGCTCCAAGTATTTTATTATTTACTTTCTGAAACATACTCAGTGTTCATTAACTCATTTCGCTTTTTTCTTTTAAGCTGGAATCGAAATATTCCATAAATAATAACAAGGACAAGCGGCAGTAAAAAGTTCAAATACTTTAACAAAGTTTTTGTGCCATCTTCAAGTGAAGCATCAAGCGGACGGGAAGTTACTCCTTTGGTTCTTAATTCAATAAGACCAGTATCATCAGAGAGCCAATCTATTGCATTTGCCATTAAACTAACATTGTCCGGACTAAGCTGCTGAGCATTTTGTCCTTCTCCATTTACAGCAAAATTTCCATCACTGAATACAACCATCTTAAATCCTGATGTGCCCGGAACTTTTTCTTCAGCAAGAACTGCAACAGGAAGAGATGATAAAGGAAAATCACCTGCAGCCCATTGCTTCATTACATCAAAATAAAGCGGAGGCGACTGCACTCCTGATTTTTCAGATGTAACCGCAAGCGGCAGCAATACTATTGATGTATCTGAAGGCGCTAACCTGATCGGGCTTGCAAAAATTAATACAACAGATTCCAGTCCATCTGTAATCGGATGCTTAGTAAAATTCGTAATGTTAGGAAGATAAGGAAACTGAACAGGAGTATTCATCATAAAGAAACCCTGCTGCTGACGAACCATAACATTGCTGCAGTTTGCATCAATTACAAAATTGTTCTCAACTTCAATTCCTTTCTGCTTCAGCCAGTTTTCTAAACCTGTATAAACTGTGTTTCCCATACCGGTATTCAAATCACCATCAACAGTGTTCAGAGCAATGAGAAGCCTTCCGCCTCTGCTAAGATATTCATCAAGATAATTAAGATGAAGCTGAGGCACTGTATCCGTTGGAGCAATGACTACTAAAGTTTTATACTGAAAAGGAACTCCCATTGTATCGCTGAATTCAAAAGTTTCAACGTTGTATAATATTGATAGTTGCTGCTGTAATTGCGGAATTGATGACAGTGCTGCCTCACCGTGTCCCTGAAGCAGTGCAATTGCAGGTTTATCTTTCACCGCGATTTTTTTAATATTTGTCGACAGAGCATATTCCATTGCAGCACCGGGCTGAATGAACGGGATAACTTCCTTCCTGTCACCCATTTGAACGAGTGCTCCAAGATAAGCTCTCTGCTGTTTCATCTGGTCACGTTCACGGACGTTTATCATAATTGGCTGAATACCGTTCTGCTGAGCTTTCATTTCGCTTTCCTGGTTTTCACTCGGATTAATAAATTCATAAACTATCAATCCACCTGAAGAACTTGAATATTCAACAAGCATATCACGGAAATCCTGACGAACCTGCTCAATGTTAGGAGGAAGGTCTTTTGAGAAATATGCGCTTATAGTAACGGGTTCACTCAGATCATTCAGAATGTCCCTGGTTGCCTTACTCAAAGTGTAACGCTGATCAGCAGTGTAATCGAGCCTGAAGAAAAATCTTGAAGCAATCAAATTAACGAGAAGAAGAATACCAACGACTAAAAGAATTGTTGTCTGAACTTTTTTTCTTGTAAGCATCTTTCCTCCCTACTCCACTATATTTCTTTTTGATAATGAAGTTTCTGCCAGCATCAATCCAAGAAAAGTAATTGAGAAGAAATAGATAAGGTCACGTGAATCAATAACTCCTCTTGAAATTGAATCGAAATGGGTTGACATGCTTAAGAAATTAAGCAACTGTCCGATTGTTCCGGTAGAACTAACAGCAAGAACATCAAAGATTATCAGGAAGAAAACACCAATGAAAAGAGCAAGCAGGAAAGATACAATCTGGTTGTTGGTTATGCTGCTGGCAAATAATCCGATTGCAATGTAAGCCATACTCATCAGGATCATCCCGAAATAACCACACCAAACTGCACCGTGATCTATCGGGCCAAGAGCCCACACAGTGATGTAGTAAGGCAGTGTCAAAGCAAGTGCAACTGAAATTAAAATAAGGCAGGCAAAGAATTTGCCGAGAACAACCTGCCAGTCTGATACTGCTTTTGTGAGAAGAAGTTCAATTGTGCCGATTCTTTTTTCCTCGGCTAACATTCTCATTGTTAATGCCGGTATGAAAAAAAATAATGTAAAATATGCGATCGAGAAAAATGGCTGCAAGGTTGCCTGACCGATGAAAAATATATCGGACCCGAACAGCCACGTAAAAAATCCGCCAATACCAAGAAAAACTACAATAAAAATGTAGGATACCAGCGAATCGAAAAATGAATTGAACTCTCTTTTAGTTATTACCCAGATTGCGTGCATAGTTAGTTCGTAGTTAAATCCCTGAATATGTCTTCTAATTTTGTTTCGATTGGTGTCATTTCAGTTAACACCCAGTTCTTCTGAACACATAACTTAAAAATATCTTTTCTTGAATTTTGATTTTCTTTACTTGTAACCAGGAAAGTATCGCCTGATTCTTTAACAAAGTCAACTATCGCAACTGAATCTAATCCTTTAAGTGCTGTGGCTGCTGAATCCCTATTATCAAAATCTCTAATCTGAACACGAACCATTTCCTCACCCCTTGCTCTTTTACGCAGCATATCAGAAGTACCGTCAGCAACAATTTTTCCTTTGTTGATGATTAGAATTCTGTCGCAGGTAGCTTCTACTTCAGGAAGAATGTGAGTGCTAAGTATAACTGTTTTTTGCTTGCCGATTTCTTTTATCAGCTTTCTGATCTCAACAATCTGATTTGGATCGAGACCTGTGGTTGGCTCATCAAGAATTAAAATTTCGGGATCGTGAATCATTGCCTGTGCTAATCCAACCCGCTGACGAAAACCCTTTGAAAGCTCACCGATCTTTTTGTGCTTTTCAACATTTAAACCGCAAACGTAGACCATCTCGGCTATTCTGTTTTGAATTTTTGATTTCTCTACTCCCTGCAAGTCTGCGACAAACTGGAGATAATCAAGCACCGGCATATCATAATAAAGCGGATTATTTTCAGGAAGGTATCCGATTTTTTTCTTTATTTCATCCTGGTATTCAAGTATGGAAAGGTTATTAACTTTAGCATCACCATCAGATGGAGCCATATAGCAGGTAAGTATTTTCATCGTAGTGGTTTTACCAGCGCCATTTGGTCCAAGGAAACCAAGTATTTCTCCCGTCTTTACTTCGAATGAAATGTTATCTACAGCCCTCTGGGTGCCAAACTTTTTAGTCAGATTATTTACAACTATACTCATATTCGATTGATTGATATTGAACGGGTGCAAAGTTATAAACACGATAAAAAAAATTCAATGCAAACCGAAAAAAAAAGATTAATTAATTCTTCACAGATGTTTTGAAATGTTAGAGGATTAAGTTTATATTTCAAACCAAATTGTGTTAAAACACATTGATTCATCATCACTAAGGAGACTAAATGAATAAAAGCATTCTTTTTGCTGTTCTCATTTTTTTGCTTTTCCTGGATAATGCCTTATCACTACCGCGCTTTTCAGTAAGACTTGGTGACAAGTGCATTGACTGCCATTATAACCCCACCGGAGGAATTATAAGAAATGAAGGAGGATGGCATTTTGGTAAAAATATTCTAAGTGCAGTTTCTCCCCGCGAACAGGATTTCCTGCAAACTCCGAAAATCGGAGACAACATTTCATTCGGACTTGACTACAGAACTCAATTTCTCTATTCAGAAGAAAAGAGCAGAACTGATTTTCAGCAAATGTCTGGTGCAATTTATACCAATGTTGGATTAGCTAAGAATATTAACTTGACGGGAAAATATGATTTCATAACCTCGATTTGGGAAGCCTATGGTGTTGCTCACATATTACCTAATAAGGGTTACATCAAAGTTGGTTCATTCGTTCCAAATTATGGAATAAGAATAGACGATCATACTGCATACACAAGAGGCGGCGATATGTTTTTATTATCGACTGGCGGAAGGAATGGACTGATATATTCGCCATACTACACAGAAGCTGGTATTGAAGCAGGATTATACATAAGCAACTGGGCGTTATTTACTGCAAGTGCGGGGTCTAACCTGGTGAACAACAGAACACTCACAAAAGATCCAACATATACAACACGATTGGAATTGTATCCAAAGTTAGGAAGAGTGGGATTATTGTTCGGCGGATCCTATGCTGCAGCTAAAGTTCCACAGACAGCGGATTTCTTCGGCTTCTTTACGGGTTTTGGTTATGATAGATTTTCACTGCTTGCAGAAATTGATTTTGGAAATAATGTTCTTTCCAACGGAGTGAAATCAAATTTTGCAATGGCTGAAGCTGCTTATATTATTTTAGTGGGACTTGAAGCAGTTGTGAGATACGACCGAATTGATCCAAACACCTCGGTTGATAACGATGAGATTCAGCGGATTGTTGTTGGATTTGAATGGTTCCCATACAGCTTTATTGAAATCAGACCACAGTACAGATTTACGATTGAAGACCCAAGCATCGATAATAACTCCGCAGTTATTCAGTTTCACTTCTGGTATTGATCTTTAAAAATAACAAACCCGATTTTATAATGAAGTCGGGTTTTTATTAAATAACTCACGTTACGCATTACATACAATACTTTGTCATTCTGGCTCGCTTGCCTCGTCGAATCCGCCAAGGCGGAGAAGACGGGTCCAGAATCTGAAAACAATCAATAACCATAGATTCCGGACTCCTTTCACTCGCCGGAATGACACCTATGCGTAACGTGAGTAAGTAAGTACTGATTCAAACCGAAAAATACTTTAAAGGAGTGTATTCGCTCCGCCAGATTTCAAAATAGTTTTGCATTCTTCCGATAAAATATTTTGAATCTTCTGAGTAAACCTTTCTGCCGATTGACCTTGCTTCTCTGAGTAAATCAATAATTCTTCTGTCAATAAAATTAATCAACTCTCTTGCGTGCTGATCATCTTTAAATTTTGTCTGATTGCTTATTATTTTTTCTTTGAGGAGGAACAAATCATTTGCATCGCCAAGTTCATCCGATAGCTTACCTAAAAGTATTACAAGCGGACTCATTATTTCCGGCCAGAGGTTACTTAATATTCTCATTGCATACCACAAGTCTTTAACCCGCTTTCTCCATTCGTGAACATTGTCTTTGATGGCTTCGCTGAACACTGCATACATGTATTTCTGTCCCTGCTCGTAAATTCTTTTCAGATCTTTTTTGATAATAATAAAATCATCGCCTGACAATGGCCAGTCAAATACCCGGCTGCGTGCAAGCAGCAGGTCAGTCGATAACGAATTTATTAACGCACTTTTTTTGCTTTTAGCAATTCTGATGGTTTTATGCTTCTCAATTAAAAATTCCCTGAAGACTGAAAAATCAAAATTTACCATTTCAAGTTCATCGGTTTTGAGCAATTTGTCGAAAGTATGTATCAGGACAGTGCTATCCCTTAGATCGGATAATGTTCTTCCAGCATCACGATAAAAAATATTTTCTTGTCTGAATTTTTCTTCACCAATATCCGACCTTATCAGTCGCACGACTGTTCTGATCTTCTTAAAGTTTTTTCTAGTGTCGTGAACATCTTCATTAAAAGAACCATTACCTTTAGCAAGGTTAAACACAGATTTGTCAATCAATTCCAGAATAATTCGCTTTAACCCAAAGCTCAGAGTTTCGTTATTTTCCAGTCTGTAACCCATTCTTAATATCAGATAAAATTGATTGGAGTTGTGCAGTAATTTAAAGAAAATAAGAATTAAAAATTGGGAGGAATAGAGAGACTAAAAAAAACTTTAGTGCATTTCATAATAGAAAAAGCTTATTTTAGGTATAATACAACGAATCTCTAACTAACTTATGTTTGATTTCTTTGTGATATTGTACGAAATCGTGTTCTAAATAAAATCTGAAAAATTCAAAATTTTTATAATTTCTGTAGAATTGAAGCAGGAATATTCCCTTTGATTGATTTCCGTTTTATTGTGTAAGGAAAAAAGCCAAGTTTTTCGAAATTATTTCTTGTTTCTTTAAACTTATTATATAATTTAGCAAACTACTTGAGGGCAAATTTTGAGCAATTATAGTTTTAGGATTTCCTATCAATTCTTATACTTCGGGCTTTGTTATCATCAGATAATATATAAATGCTGGTTAATACCTTTCGACAGACCAAATATTAATTCAAATCTTCAATCTATTGGGGGATTAAGTGAATAAAATTTACATTATTACTTTATGTTTAGTTATAGTATCTGTTAATAATACTATTTATCCACAATTTAAGGATTGGGGAACAAAATTCGGATTAAGGATTAATTTCCTCTTTCCTGAGAATGAATTTACAAATTTTGGTTTTGGTGGAAACAATGAGTTTTCATTTAATGCATACAAACTATCATACCTTGGTGAAGCATTTCTTGGAATAAATGTATCACGAGGTTTAGAATTAGATCTCACCCTGGGAATTGGCAAATATGCTGGTAGAGCTTACTTTAAAGATAGTGAGCAGGATTATGGTCAATATAATTCCACTATTATTCCTGTTGATCTCAGGTTCAAAATAAATCCCTGGGATAATCCAAAATGGAATCCTTATTTCTATGTTGGTGGCGGAGTTGTGATCTATGACCTGAAAATTAGTCCGGATATTTTACAAGATTCAGAAACATCAAAGGAGGCTGGCACTGCTGCAATTTTTCCGCTGGGTGTTGGTGCTGAATTTAAGCTATCAGACATTCTGCTAATTGATTTTTCCTTTGGTTCAGGAATTACAACAAGTTTTGAACTTGACGGATATAAAAGAAAGACAGAGGCAAAATGGGATTATTATTTCAATGCTGGAGTTGGAATATCCTTAATAAGTGAGAGTTGTGATTCTGACAGGGATAATGATGGAATTACAAGATGCGAAGAAAATATTATTGGCACAGATCCCAGAAATCCGGATACTGATGGAGATGGTATCTTCGATGGAGATGAAGTTTACATTTACAAAACTGATCCCTTAAAAGCCGATTCAGATGACGATGGAATAAATGACTATGATGAAATATTTATTTATAAAACTAATCCCTTAAACCCGGATTCAGATGGAGATGGATTATCTGATGGTGATGAAATTCTAATTTATAAAACAGATCCTCTGAATCCTGATACTGATTATGATGACCTTTCCGATAGTGATGAAATATTCGTTTATAAAACAAATCCACTAAGAGCAGATACTGATGGTGATGGTTTATCAGATGGGAGTGAAATTCTTACATTTAAAACCGACCCCTTAAAGATTGATACTGATGGTGATGGCTTATCGGATGGTGATGAAATAATAAGATATGAAACCGATCCGAATAATCCGGATACGGACGGTGGTTCAGTTGATGATTTTACGGAAGTAAGAAGAGGAACCGATCCTAATGATCCGGATGATGATATTATTAAAACAGGAGTTGCAATCGTACTTGAAGGCATAACATTTGCAACCGGTAAGGCTGATATAACCCCCCAATCCGAGATTGTCTTACAAGGCGCACTTGAGACAATGCTAATTAATGAAAATATTATTGTTGAGATAAGTGGTCATACTGATGATGTTGGAAGTGCCTCAACCAATAAAGTGTTGTCTCAAAGAAGAGCTGATTCTGTAAGATTCTGGTTAATCAGCAAAGGGATTGCACCTGATAGAATCATAGCAAAGGGTTACGGAGAGGATTTCCCAAGGGTACCAAATGATTCTGAAGAAAACCGGAGAATCAACAGAAGAATTGAGTTTAAAAGGTTAAGATAATTTTTAACTGTTTATTTAAGCTGCTATTTTCAGGAAAAAATATTTCCCGCCTGATATTAGCCAGGCGGAATTCATTAAAATAACCCAAGCTTTTATTTTAATTGATGGATTTATTTAATCAGAATCATTTTCTTAACCGCTGTGAAGTTCTTGGTTCTCAATTCATAGATATATACTCCGGAGGCGTATCCGTCTCTGGCGGACATTCCGGTAGCAACGTCGCTTGCATTCCATTGATACTGATATCTTCCTGCCTGGAGTGATGTATTGACCAGTTCTGCTACCCTCTCTCCCAATGCATTGTATATAGATAGCTTTACATTTGCTGCATCTTCCGGCAATGAGAACTTAATCACTGTATTTGAATTAAAAGGATTTGGATAATTCTGAAAGAGAACATACTCATTTACAGAATGATTATCTTCTTGTTGTTCAATAAATGAAACGCCTCCATTAGTTGTGCTAAGAATGGTACCTCCTTCGCCAACTGACCAGCCTGTAAGTGAATCAATAAAGAAGACACTGTTTAGTGTTCTTACAGTATTAGTTATTTGCGATGTCCAGGTTGTACCACCATTGGAAGATCTTAAAACAGTTCCATTTTCACCAACGATGCTAGCAATATTCAAATCCAGATAGTAAACATCTCTCAAGTAGCGAGTTGTTCCTGAGAATTGCTGAGTCCAATTGAATCCTCCATTGGTTGTTTTTAGAATGATGTTGTTCGAACCTACGGTAATTCCTGCATCCGCATTGACGAAGGAAACACTCCTGAGAGTCTGAGTTGTTCCACTAGTTTGAGAAATCCAATTTGTTCCGCCATTTGTTGTTTTTAATATCAAACCTTGTTGACCGACAATGAATCCGGTATTTGCATCTATAAGATCAACATCATAAAGAAGAAAATTCGTATTGCTATTTTCAGATAACCAGGAAATTCCACCGTTCGTTGTTCTTAGTATCGTACCATTAACTCCAACAGTTACTCCATTATTCGTATCAGAAAATGAAATACCAAACAAATTATTTGTCGTACCGCTCGATTGCAGGGTCCAAATTATACCACCATCAACTGTTTTTAGAATTATTCCCTCATTACCTACAACTAAACCATTATCATCATCAGCAAAGACGACATTATTTAAATTCTTAGTTGTTCCACTTGACTGTGTAAACCAGTTCATTCCACCGTTTGTAGTCCTGAGAATTGTGCCCAATATACCAACTGCAATACCGTCATTTGCATTGATAAAATAAACACCTGATAAATTATTTGTTGTTCCACTTGATTGAGTAATCCATTGTGGGAAAGGTTCAAAACTGATTACCAGTAATAATAATAGAATTTTTATGTGAGTTTTCATTTTACATATTGAATTAGGTTATATAAATAATTTCGTTAGATTATTCTTAAAGAACAATTTATGTGATTTAAATATAAATAATCAAAAGTCCCTGTCAACAATGTTGGCAGGGACTTAATTGAACAATAAATATTTTTTATTTCATTAGCAACATCTTCTTAACTGATACAAACTTATCAGTCCTCAATTCATAGATATATACTCCGGTTGCAACGTTGCTTGCATTCCATTGATACTGGTATTTTCCAGCTGTCAATGAAGTGTTCACTAGCTCAGCTACCTTCTCTCCCAATGCATTGTAAATAGAGAGTTTTACATTTGTCACATCTTCCGGCAATGAGAACTCGATTATCGTGCTTGGGTTGAATGGGTTTGGATAGTTCTGCTCAAGTGAATACTTTGCAGGAATTAATTCACCTGATACCATCAGTTTCATTACTGTGGCATCACTGATTACTACATCTTCTCCTGCTTTCAGGTTTACATTGATTGACTTTCCTGTCTCATCCATTAACCTGATATCCATTCCTTCTACTCTTACTGTCAATGGATATGTTACTCCACTCATATCTATCGTCTTTATTGCACTGTTTATGTCTTCTGCTATCCTTCCACTGCTGAACCTGATGTCAAACGTTCCTGCTGGTGGTGCCGGTGGTAGTTCATAATTGTCAAGATTTACTTCACCTTTTACAGCATACAATGTGTAATTGATTCCCGTTGCATCTGTCAGTACTATTCTTCCCCAATCTTCAGGGAAGTATTCTACTACTTCACCCTTAGCCATTGTCTCAGGAATTATTATCTGCCCTGCTGCATTCAACTTTATCCAGTAACCATATCCCGGATCTAATGTTGATGCTACTGAATATCCACCAGAATATTTATAGATCGGTCCGCTTTGCAATCCAGGAGGATTTGTTGTTACGTTTGCTGCAGTTACAACCAGTTCATATCCACCAAACAAATTCCATCCTGCTGCTGCTGATATTGGATTGTGTGGAACAATATTAATCCCATTCGCAGGCCATTCACCACCAGTGTTATACGTTCTTGCACCAGCGTGTTTCATCCAGTAACCTGTTCCTGGTACTGCTGTTGTTACTGGTATATATCCACTTGAATACCTGAATACGTTAGCTGTCATATCTCTGTATGCCCACCAGCTATTTACATTTTGATCTACAGGAAGTAAACCCGGTATAGATACCATATTCCACCCATTAGCAACGTTTACTGTTAACTGGAATACTGATGAACCTGGTGAACAACCAAATGCTGCCCATACATCGCGAGGTCCATCGAGTACATAAATTGCAAAGCAGCTATCATTATCCGCATGCCTGAAACCTGGTTTTGGCCCTTGCCATCCTGAAAGCCAAGTTTGATTACTTACATTCATCATATTGATATCCTGAAGCCAAGAGCCAGCAGCAGTTACACCGACATAGCGCAATGAATCCAAACCGCTATAATACTTTCTCCAGGCGAAATAGTGCTTTGGTTTATTTCTTACTCCAACAATTTCCGGTTGATATGCATTACTGGTAACACTTCCCTGTAATGCTGATTGACCAGCTATAGAATTGAAATTGCCATGGTTCGTGGTCCTGAAATACTTAATCCACCAACGTGAATTAGTCCTTTGTCTGAACACGCAAAATATACTCCCATTGTTATTACCATTTGAAGACAATCTGGCATACTGTTTATGATCATCTGGTTGGTTGCCCCCGATGGCTGTGCCGGCTCCACTTGATGTCCCTGGTCCGTTGTATACATTGCTTTTTGCAAACCATAGTCTTGTAGAGTCGGGAACGTTTGAGTATGACACAATTAATGAGTCGTAAATGTTTTTAAAATATGCTATATCTGAATGCAAATCTACAATATAATTTACATCAGCATACCAATAGAATCTATCTCCTTTATATTGAAATGTTGGTGAAACTGTATAAGGATTTGTACATCTGAGAGTTTTCTGCGTATTTACATGAATTGATCCGCTGACAGAGTCAAAAGAGGCAACCATATATAAGAAAGCACCGCTGGGATATGATGCGTTATCAGAAGTTACCCGTAATCGGTAATATCTTTTTGAAGCATCATCGCCTGGCCAGGAAAGAGCATAGAATCCAGCCGCAAATGTTGGAGTTTGTAATATTACACCTCCGGTACGCCATCTGCCTGCGCCGGCATCGTTTCGATATCCATAAACTACCCAAACATATTTTTCGCCAGAAGAATTTTCAATTATTTCCATATCCATTTGATCATAGTTTATCCGGTCTGCCCCACCAAGCATACCAAAAGCGTATAGCGTCCAACTTATACCATTGTTATCACTGAAGAAAAATCTTAAAGAATCAGCTCCACTTCCTCTTAATGAAAAAGCTACCCAGATTCTACCAGCAGTTGCTCCTATTTGCTCTGTAGCTGTAGCAATAGACGAAACGAATGTAGTACCGGAATTATAGATTTGTGCATTACCTATTAATTCAGGAGAAAAATTGGAAATATCACCTTGAGCTGGTAATAAAACCCCATCATAATATTCACCTGGTTTTGATACAGAATTGGGATTTAATCCTTCGAGCTGGTTTTCAAGTTCTAAAATTCTGTTTATCAGGCTTCGGTCATTTCTTTCTCTTAGCTCTTGTATTTCATTCATCAGCCTGGTTTCTTCCTGGGTTATTGCCCGTTGCTCAGGAATTCCTGATAAATCATCAGGATTTTGGGAATTGCATCCCTTATACTGAACCGTTGTTGCATAGCTACCTGGTTCTTCCTGGGCAAAGATATTTTCTGCCTGATAGAAGAAGATTAAACAGATTGATGCGAAAAGAAAGAAGAACTTTTTCATAGCGTACCTCCATAAGTGATTGAAATAGTTATTTTCAATACTTCTGCTTCGGGAGAGTAATCAGGTGAGTTTTTTCCACAATTTATACAGCATTTTTACTCGATTTACTTGCCCTCACAAAGTAGAGTAAATTTTCAAATTGAAACAAGTAATTATTTTTCTAAAAGTCAAGTTGAATTGATTTGTAATTGGCAAATAAAAACCCCCATCATCAATATTAACAGGGGTTTTATTGAGGTAAAAATATTTTTTTACTTGATCAATATCATCTTCTTAACCGAAATAAATTTATCGGTTCGTAATTCATATATGTATATTCCGGTAGCTACATTACTTGCATTCCATTGATACTGGTATTTTCCAGCTGTCAATGCAGTGTTCACTAACTCTGCTACCTTTTCTCCCAATGCATTGTAGATAGAGAGTTTTACATTTGCCACATCCTCCGGCA